>Ga0193962_1000728_pt1 | contig 15280 bp, 16 predicted proteins | sample FB_5_MG_FD_140335 | JGI IMG/M metagenome (GOLD analysis project Ga0193962, IMG submission 140335) | Microbial mat bacterial communities from the Broadkill River, Lewes, Delaware, United States - FB_5_MG | ecosystem: Environmental > Aquatic > Freshwater > River > Microbial mats | place: USA...
AGCTCTTGGATAGATCTGCACTCATCAGATCCCAAGCTATTCCTCAGGCGGAGCGTCCCGTAACTGAACAAACTACCGTACCGGAGTGTGGATAGAAGGTCGCGGATTATACACAAGCCTCTACACTGAAGCCAGCATTTGCTCACTTTATTTACAACAACCCTCTCTCCGCAAAAGACACCACCTCCTGATCACCGATAACCATATGATCAATCACACGAACATCAATCATCGCTAGTGCATCCACTAAGCGCTCAGTTATTCGCTGATCGGCAACACTCGGCTCCGCAATACCTGATGGATGGTTATGCGCAAAGATCACAGCAGCCGCATTATTCATTAGTGCACTCGACACAATCTCCCTTGGATAGACAGTCGCTGCATTTATTGTTCCCCAAAAAAGCTCTTCGAATTTGATCAACCGATGCTTATTATCGAGAAACAAACACGCAAACACCTCACGGTTATAATGGCGAAGTTTCAAACTAAGATAAGAACGAACCTGCTCAGGGCTTTCCATCGCATCCCCTTTGAGCAACGATGTATGCAAATGACGCTTACCCATTTCAAGCACCGCTTGCAATTGAGCGTATTTAGCTTGCCCAAGACCATGAGCCAGACAGAATGTTTGCTGATCACTTTCCAGCAACGCCCTTAAAGAACCGAATCGATCTAACAATTCTCGCGCCAGATCAACCGCACTTTTACCTTGAACACCGGTTCTTAGAAAAATCGCCAACAATTCGGCATCCGAAAGTGATGCCGCTCCCTTCTCTAATAACTTCTCCCTAGGACGCTCCGATGCAGGCCAATTTGCTATAGACATATCAACTCCTTTTAATTTTCCATCATTCCTTGATGAATTCGTGTAAAAACACTCTATACAATCTACGAAACTTTCACTGAAAATGGTATGGTTATCCTCCCAAATATACTGTGGTGTATTTGGCAACTTAACTCACAACCGTACAGAATTCAGTAGCCAGCCAGTATGCAGAGACTTACTAACAAACAAATTATTTTAGGTATAACTGGCGGTATCGCCGCGTACAAAAGTGCCGAGCTAACTCGACTTCTAAAGAGTGCAGGCGCAGATGTTCGGGTTGTCATGACCCCTTCGGCCACCGAGTTTATTACCCCCTTAACCTTACAAGCCCTATCAGGCAATCCCGTTCACCTCCACCTTCTGAATGCCGAAGCCGAAGCGGGTATGGGGCATATTGAACTGGCCAAGTGGGCAGATATGGTATTAATTGCGCCTGCCAGTGCAAACTTCATGGCACGATTAGCATCGGGTCAAGGCGATGACCTCTTAACCACTTTATGCTTAGCAACTGAAGCTCCCATCTGCTTAGCCCCAGCAATGAATCAAGCCATGTGGCGTGATGATGGCACCCAAAACAATGCCGCAACGCTAACAAAACGTGATGTTAAACTTTTTGGCCCTGGTGTGGGCGAGCAAGCATGTGGTGATAATGGACCTGGGAGAATGCTCGAACCCGAAGAGATTGCCAATCACGCTGCTGAGCAATTCGAATCAGGTACATTAACAGGAAAAACAGTTTTCATTACTGCGGGCCCAACTCGGGAACCACTCGACCCTGTACGCTATATATCCAACCATAGTTCAGGAAAAATGGGATATGCCCTTGCAGAGGCCGCCATTGAAGCCGGCGCTAAAGTTAAGCTGATAAGCGGGCCTGTCAATCTTCCTGCACCTGCTCGTTTGGAATGTATCTCTGTAGAAAGCGCGCAAGATATGCTCGAAGCGGCTCAAACGGATTTAGCGCTGTGCGATATTTTCATTGCCGCAGCTGCGGTTGCCGATTATCGACCTACAGCCATCTCTGAGCACAAAATAAAGAAAGGCTCAGAAGAGATAATGGAACTTCATTTGGTCAAAAATCCCGACATTGTCGCCACAGTTGCTGCCAGCTCACCAAAACCTTTCACCGTAGGTTTTGCAGCGGAAACTAGAGACATTTTGGATTATGCCCGCAGTAAATTAGCGCGTAAAAACTTAGATCTCATCATCGCTAATGATGTTTCTAGAAGCGACATAGGTTTCAACAGCGATGAAAATGCCGTCACTGTAGTTTCCCACTCCGGTGCTGAAACATTGCCGCAAACGTCAAAACGTAAACTCGCTACGTTACTAATCGATAAAATTGCAGCCCAATATCATCGTAAAGCCTAACCGACCATGGTATTGCGCCTCAACATTCAAATTTTATGCAAATTAAAGGATTAACATGCGTTACGCTCTAACCAACCTCGATCATGCCATTTTTCGCGCTTACGATGTTCGTGGCATCGTAGGCACAGCTCTCACCGATGCAACGGTTTACCACCTTGGCCGCGCGTTTGCGACAGAGTGCAAATCTCAAAATATTGACCATGTAAATGTCGGCGCTGATGGCCGTCTTTCCAGCCCTTCATTAAAAAATATTTTCAGTGAAGGTCTGATGGATGGGGGCTGCCGCGTAACTGATGTAGGCTATGTTCCAACACCAACGCTGTATTACTCTGCCCATCAAGATGATCAATGTACCGGTGTTATGATTACAGGCAGCCACAACCCCGCCGATTACAACGGCTTTAAGATGATGATTAATGGACATACGCTATCTGGCGATGAGATTCAGAATCTAAAGAACATCATCATTAGCCAAGCATATACCGAAGGCGAAGGCCCATTTGAAGAACTCGATATCCGTCAGCCTTACCTAAATCGTATTCTTGGCGACATCAGTCTCAAGAAAAAGTTAAAAGTCGTTGTCGATTGCGGTAATGGTATCCCAGGCGAACTGGCACCACAGCTGATTGAGAAACTGGGTTGCGAAATTATTCCGATGTTCTGCGAAGTGGATGGAACCTTTCCTAACCACCACCCTGATCCAGGCAAGCCGAAGAACCTGCAAGACGCGATCAGCATGGTTAAAGAAAGCGGCGCAGACCTAGGGCTTGCATTTGATGGCGATGGCGACCGAGTCGGCGTAATCACTAACGAAGGCAACATCATCTATCCTGATCGTGTCATGATGCTCTTCTCCGAAGAGATTTTGAAACGCAACCCTGGTGCCGAGATCATCTTCGACGTCAAATGTTCCCGCTTACTTGCCAAAGTCATTGAAGAAGCTGGCGGCAAAGCCACAATGTGGCGAACAGGGCACTCTTTAATCAAACAAAAAATAAAACAATCAGGCGCACTGCTTGGCGGCGAGATGAGCGGCCACATATTCTTCAAAGAGCGCTGGTACGGTTTTGATGATGCGCTGTATAGCGCAGCACGCCTACTTGAGATTCTTACAAACACAGAGGAAACAGCAGAAGAGATTTTTGCCAAATACCCTGAAGATGTAAGCACACCAGAGCTAAATATCACGGTCACAGACGAAAATAAATTTGATATCGTCACAGCCCTACAAGCAAAAACATTTGCCGGCGGCAACGCAAACCATATTGACGGTGTTCGTGTTGATTACCCTGATGGCTGGGGCCTTATCCGCGCATCAAATACCACGCCGGTTTTAGTTTTGCGCTTTGAAGCAGAAACAGAATCAGCGCTACAACGAATAAGAGATGAGTTTGAACAGAAGCTGCATGAAGTTGATAACAGCCTGATCATTCCTCACGAGTAATTGAAATATTCGCGGCCAAACAATTCTCATATTGTCTGGCCTCGCAAGCAATCTTTTTAAGGATCGACTATGCCATTAACGCGCAAAGATGCCATGACCACCGCTCACGTTCTAAGTGAAGCGATGCCCTATATTCAGCGTTTCGTTGGAAAAACAATCATCATCAAATATGGCGGCAATGCCATGATCGATGAGAAGCTACAAAACAGCTTTGCCCGCGATATTGTCATGATGAAACTCATCGGAATCAATCCAATTGTTATCCATGGTGGCGGACCACAAATTGGAAAACTACTTGATGATCTAAGCATTGAATCCCATTTCATAAATGGTATGCGTGTAACCGATACTAAAACGATGGATGTCGTCGAAATGGTATTAGGTGGTGCAGTCAACAAACAAATTGTTGGACTTATCAATAACAACGGTGGTCAAGCGATCGGCCTAACAGGTAAAGACGGCAAGCTACTTCAAGCCAAAAAAATGCGGGTTGAGCATAAAACACCCGAAATGGAAGTACCTGAAATCATCGATATAGGTCACGTGGGCGAAGTATCAAGCGTTAACGTACGCGTTCTCGACATGCTAGTAAACTCTGACATCATCCCCGTTATTGCCCCTATCGGCGTGGGCGAAGATGGTGCTTCGTATAATATCAACGCAGACCTTGTGGCGGGTAAGGTTGCAGAAGTCATGCAAGCTGAAAAGTTGATTTTACTAACCAACATTGAAGGCCTAATGGATAAGGAAGGCTCGATTCTAACGGGCTTAACCACACAACAAGTCGATGATTTAATCGCTGACGGTACCATTTATGGCGGCATGCTCCCGAAAATCGGTTGCGCATTAAGTGCAGTAAAAAATGGGGTAACAAGCGCTCATATTATCGATGGCCGTGTTGAACACTCATGCATGTTAGAGATCTTTACCGACGAAGGTGTTGGTACATTAATTACCAACCGTGGCTAAGGATAACAATAGAATGAGTGAAAAAGAGAAGCTTTCCCGCCGTGAGCAGATTTTGCAATGCCTTGCCCACATGCTGGAAAACCCTGGACAAAAAATAACAACGGCAGCTCTCGCAAAGGAAGTCGGTGTTTCTGAAGCAGCACTTTATCGTCACTTTCCAAGTAAAGCCCGTATGTTTGAAGGCCTTATTGGTTTCATTGAAGAGACAGTCTTTAGTCGAGTAACTGCGATAACTCAAGTTGAAGCTGATGGCATCAAACAGTGCGAACAAGTACTCACGTTACTGCTTGCTTTTGTTGAACGCAATCCTGGTATGGCACGCATTCTCACGGGGGATGCATTAACTGGCGAAACAGACCGCTTACGCCAACGCATAAATCAATTTTTTGAGCGATTAGAAACACAGCTCAAACAGATAATGCGAGAAGCTGAAGCAAAGAATGGTTTGCGTACAATTGCACCAGCAGGTGCTTCTGCAAATCTAATTTTGGCATCTGCGGAGGGGCGCATCCGTCAATTTGTACGTACCGAGTTTCGCAAAAAGCCTACCGAGCAATGGCAAGATCAATGGCCACGCCTAGCGGCAGGCGTGTTTCGTGACGCTTAGTTCATAAGCAGGGAGATTAATCATCTCCCTTTGCATTTCTATTTCACCGCAGTGAACGCTCCCTTAGCGCCCTCATACACTCGCCCTACAGCCTAGTGGAATACATGGATTATATCCTAGAACAGTTAGCATTATTCACTTTGTCACTGGTAGCAAATACGCTATCTGCAATGGCCGGCGGAGGAGCGGGGTTACTCCAACTACCCGTTTTACTCTTTTTAGGCCTCAGTTTTAGTACCGCCCTAGCTACACATAAAATCGCCAGCGTTGCGCTCGGTATCGGCGCGACGCTGAGGCATATGAGGGAAGGAACACTTGATTATCGCTTCTGCAGCTTCATTCTTGTATGCGGCTTGCCCGGCGTTATTCTTGGTGCTGACATCATCTTGAAAATACCTGAGGGCTGGACGATTTTCAGTCTAGGCTGCCTAACGTCAGGACTAGGCATCTACTCAATCGGCCAGCGATCTTTGGGCCTAAAAGCAGAGCCTAGAAATAGAGACCGCAAAGGCCTGTTTATTGGCGGATTGATTTTGTTAGTAATCGGCATTCTCAACGGCTCACTCACCTCTGGAACTGGGCTGTTCGTGACACTATGGCTTGTGCGCTGGTTCGGACTAGACTACAAAACGGCAGTCACTTATGTGCTAATTCTGGTAGGACTTTTTTGGAATTCGGCAGGCGCAATTACTGTCTCTTTACAGCAAACGCCTCAATGGGATTGGCTACCTGCGCTGTTAGTCGGTGCGACTTTAGGTTCCTATTTAGGTGCGCATTTAGCTATTACTCAAGGTAACAAGTTAGTAAAACGAGCTTTTGAAACACTAACCGTTTTAGTAGGGATCAAGCTTATTGGTGACGGTTTTCAGATACTAGCCCTTGTTTGATAGCAACAGGCATAGCATCACAATGCCCTTCTTTACTATCGCAAGGCTGTTCAACATTAGGCTTCGCCATCATTAAACGCGTCTGCGTACGTAATCGCAATAATTCAGAAGCAGTTACCAAGCGAATGCCAAGCTGCTCAAGAATAGGCAAAGCTTCCTTTAAATAAGCAACCGTTTCAGGGTAAGGGTGACCAATAACGACAGCATGGCCTTGAGTAACGGCTAATGATAATGCCTGCTTAAACTGGTTATGAATATAAGACCAGCGCTGCTGATTATCCAAAAATACATCACGAACTAAATATGGAATGCCATGTTCGTGAGCAACCTTCCACGCCACTGTATTCGACGTGGTCATACTATCTAAGAAAAACATCTTCCGTTCTCGGACGATAGACATCACCTGCCCCATCTTATTCCGATCTTCCGTCAACAAACTTCCCATGTGGTTATTCATACCCACAGCAAAGGGAATCGCATCAAGGTTACCGTTTAAAATATGCGAGAACTGACCAGCATCATGCGCCTGAGTTAATGCACCCGGCCCAAGTCTTAACCCCGCTTTATTCTCCATTGGGGCATGAAGAATTACCTCTTTTCCTAAATGGTGGGCTGTTTTCGCTAATTCAAAAGAATGAGGTGTATGAGGTAAAAAAGCATAAGTAATAGCACCAGGAAGATTAATCGCAGCCAGACCTTTACGCCGATTATCCCCAATATCGTCGATAACGATCGCCATGACTGGCTGATCGTTAGTAAACGTCTGACCCGCAATCGCATTGCCTACAAAAGACAAAAAAAGGCAGGACAGCAGCGATAATTTACCGATAACCCGAAGCATTAGTTTTGCACTATCACAATAGCTTTCAATAGATTCAGTGCCTCATATAGCTGGTAATCTCTCGCAGCTAAATTATCAACGCTAGCAGCCTCGACATCCTTCATATCATCCCCATTTTCTAGATGACCGCTTAAGTCACTTTCCTTCAAAAACTCAGGACTATCTTTACGTAGAGTAATTTCCGCATCATTAACCTCTATATCGGGCTTAATCCCCTGAGCTTGAATTGAGCGACCTTCTGGCGTGTAGTAGCGTGCTGTCGTTAACTTTAATGCGCGCTCTTTGGTGAGTGGTAACACAGTTTGCACTGAACCTTTACCAAAACTAGGCAATCCCATGATGATCGCTCTTTTCTGGTCTTGCAGCGCACCTGCTACAATTTCAGAGGCCGACGCAGACCCACCATTGATTAACACAACCATAGGCAGCTCAGGTACTAATGTATCGCTTGTCGCGCTAAATCGCTGCTCGGTATCAGACATACGGCCCTTCGTGTATACAATAAGCCCTTCATTAAGGAAAGTATCTCCTATATCGACTGCCGCTTGCAGAACACCGCCGGGATTATTTCTTAAATCAAGCACCACGCCCTTTAACTCATTGTTCATCAGGCGCTTAAGATGCTTATTCACTTCTTTACCCGAATCTACTTGGAATTGAGAGACTCGAAGGTAGGCAATATGATCATCCAGCATTCGACTCTTTACACTGGCGACTTGAATGACATCTCGAACCACTTCAATTTCAAGCGGTTTCTCTTCCCCTTCACGTACGACTGTTAACACAATCTTACTTCCAGGCTTACCACGCATTAATTCTACGGCATCATTGAGATCCATACCCTGTACAGCATGATCATCCAATTTAGTAATCAGATCCCCCGCTTTAACCCCTGCTCGCTGAGCGGGCGTATCATCGATAGGCGTAATGACACGAACAAAACCATCCTCAATACCAACCTCGATACCCAGCCCACCAAACTCACCACTGGTATGCGCCTGCAAACTCTCAAATTCACTTGGCTCAAGGTAAGCAGAATGAGGATCGAGCCCGGCAATCATGCCTCGTAGAGCATCTTCTAAAAGTTTTGCATCATCGACCGGTTCAACATAAGAGGATTTGATACGCTGAAATACTTCGGTGAACAAGCGCAACTCATCAAGTGGTAACGTTTTCTCTGGAGCGCTTAATTCCGCTTCAGACTCAGGTGCTTCGGCGGCAGCAAGCGGCAATGAAAGACAGCTACCTAATGCGGCGGCCATTATAACCCGCTTAAAAATGCCAGACTGAAACACTGCTTTCATAATTCATTCCCTTATCTATTAGCGACTTAACCAGCGCTTGGGGTTACTAGGTTTACCTTTATAACGCACCGCAAAGTAGAGACCATTAACATCCTTGCCTCCACTACGACCGACAGTAGCAACTACATCACCGGCAGAAACCCAATCACCAGTTTCGAGCATTAAGCTCTGGTTGTAGCCATACAGGCTCATGTAGCCAGAACCATGATCGATTATCAAGACCAAACCATAACCTCTCAACCAATCAGAAAAGACCACTCTACCATGATGGACCGCCTTTACAGGAGAAGCCTCTTTAGCACCAATCCAAATACCATCATAACGAATATTATTCTGAACGGTTCCAAAGCTCTGTTTCACTCTACCTTTTATCGGCCAAGGTAGCTTACCTTTTAGCTGTGAGAATTTTTTATCATCCTTCACTAAAGAGGCAAAATTCAAACTTTTTTCAATTTCTCGCAATACAGCCTGCAGTCGTTTCTGGTCCAACTGAAGCTGTTTTAGTTTCGTTTTATCAGAAGAGAGCGTCTTCTTTAGTTTAGTCAGCGTTTCTTTACGCTTCGTCCTTGACTGCCTCAAGGCAAGCACTTCGCCTTTCAACTCATCACGCTTTACGAGCATCTGCTGCTCAGTATCCGTTAACTCTCGTTCTGTGCCAGATAACAGCGCCAACTTCTCTTTAAATTGCAGCATATCACTATGCAGCTCTTCATTGACAAAATCGTAGTAACGAATCACACGATCAAGCGTTTCAGGGTCTCTCTGTGTTAACAACAGTTGTAAGCGTGCCTGATTACCCATTTTATACTGCTGATTAATCTGCTTTTCTATCAGAACGGCTCGTTTCTTTAACTCCGCCTTGAGCTTATCTCGTTTAATCTCAAGACCATCAGCATGCTTTCCTAAGCCACTTAACTGTTTGTCGAGCCTCTGTATTTCGCGCGCAAGTTTACCTATTGTAATTTCACTTTCACGCAGCGATGAACTTAATTGACGTGACTCACCTTCCTGCTTACGCATATTTTTTTGTAGCGTAGAAATACGTCCAGTTAATTGCTTAACCTGTTTTTCGGTCAGAGCCTGCTTATCAGCAGCTTGAAGCCCAGCAGAGCTGGTTGCGAGAAGCAAAAGCGTAAGAAATAAATAAACGTAACGTTGCATATAAGTATCAATAAAAAAAGGGATAACATGTTATCCCTTTTGAATGTTTATTCAGAATGAAACCAAAGAAGTTCCATCCATATCTTCTGGCGGCTCGAGGCCCATTAACGCCAAGAGAGTTGGCGCCAAATCGCACAACGCCCCATCCGCTAAATTCAAGCTGTTTTTTCTAGGCCCATCATAGATCAGCGCAACAGGCCAGATAGTATGAGAGGTATGCGGCTGCCCAGTTTCAGGATTCACCATCAATTCAACGTTGCCATGATCAGCAGTGATAAGCGCTTCCCCATCCACCTCTTTTAAGGCTTCTAGCACTTGTTTGATGCTGTTATCAACCACTTCACATGCTTGTACGGCTGCATCAAATTTGCCGGTATGACCAACCATATCGCCATTAGCATAGTTACAAACGATTAAATCGTATTTACCGCTTTTGATAGCCTCCACCAGCTTAGATGTGACTTCAGGAGCGCTCATCTCTGGCTGCAAGTCATAAGTAGCGACATCCGGGGAAGGCACTAAGATACGGTCTTCGCCTGGATAAACCTCCTCTTGACCACCATTAAAGAAGAACGTCACATGGGCATACTTTTCTGTTTCAGCAATACGCAGTTGCGTGCGGCCTAAACCTGACAGATATTCCCCAAGATCATTAGAGATCTCTTGTGGTGGGTATGCACAGTCAGCTTGGATATCTGATGCGTATTGCGTCAGCATGACAAAACTAGAAAGCTGCGGCACTTTACCTCTAACAAAGCCCGAAAACTGATCCCCTTCAGTGAAAGCACGGGTAATTTCGCGCGCACGGTCAGGACGGAAATTGGCACAGATAAGTGCATCACCATCATCAACAGTTCCAACAGGCCCCTGCTCATTTACAATAACGGTTGCTTGTACAAATTCATCGTTCTCATCGCGAGAATAAGCATCTGTTAATGCCTCAAGCGCACTAGATGCAGAGCATGGGGCGACGCCCATGGCCATCGCATCGTAACCCAACTGAACTCGATCCCATCGGTTATCTCTATCCATGCTGAAATAACGCCCGGCTACCGAAGCGATAGCGCCCACACCTAACTCAGCAAGTTTCTCCTCAATCAAAGCAATCGAAGGCTCGGCTGAGCGCGGCGGCATATCTCGTCCGTCTAATATTCCATGGACATAAAGCTTTTTAGCGCCACGCTGAGCCGCCATCTCTAGCAACGCACAAATATGCCCTTCATGGCTATGCACACCACCTGGAGAGAGAAGACCAAAGATATGTACCGCTTTACCCGCGGAAATTGCAGCATCCATCCCATTAATAAGGGCAGTATTCTCGAAGAAATCACCATCCTCAATCGCCTTAGAAATACGGGTAAAATTTTGGTAAACAACTCGACCAGCGCCAATATTCATATGACCCACTTCGGAGTTACCCATCTGCCCTTCAGGCAGCCCAACAGCCATGCCTGAAGTTTGAATTCGAGCATTGGGGTTACTCGCTAGAAGAGTATCCCAAACGGGTGTATTCGCTGCTTGAATAGCGGAGGACTCTGAACTTTCGATGCCATAGCCATCAAGAATAAGAAGAGCTTTCGTTGCGCGCTTTAGTGTCATATCTGCCGGATTCTGTATTAAACGGATAAAATGAACGCTGATTTTACGTTGAAAGCCTTCATAAGGCTATGAATCAGCCCTATCAAAGCAATAAATCCAACTAATTCACCATTTTCGCCCATATATCCCCTTATACCGTCAAAAAACGCAAGGTATACTATTGCCCCTCATAGTGGATCAATAGCATCCGTGATTGTTTTTTATTGGCCGCCAATTAAGTGGCCCTATTGGATACGTAATGGAACAAGTAATCGAGTTTGTTAGCAATCATCCGTTTATGGTTGCAGCTTGGGTTCTCACCTTAGTGATGTTTTTAGTTTTTGAGCGCAGCAAAGCAGGCAAAGCCGTTACTCCTGCCCAAGCGACTAATCTTATAAACAAAGAAAACGCCATTATTGTTGATATTCGCCCTAAGAAAGAGTGGGCGACTGGGCATATAACGGGTGCTAAACACATTCCACTGTCTGATCTAGACCGACGAATGGACGAACTGTCTAAATATCAGCAACGCCCAATCATTGTTGTTTGCAATTTAGGCCAAGCGGCTGGATCTGCAACCAAAAAACTCAAAGCGTCCGGTTTTGAAAATACCGTTCGACTTTCTGGCGGCATGACCGAGTGGAAGGGCCAAAGCCTTCCAATCGTGAAGTAATATCAGATGAAAGATGTCACTATTTATACAACAGCTTGGTGCCCTTTCTGTATTCGCGCCAAAATGTTGCTCGACAAGAAACAGATTAAATACACCGAAATAAAAGTGGATGGCGATCAAGAGAAGCGCCAAGAGATGACCAAGCTAAGCGGTGGTCGTACAGTTCCACAGATCTTTATTGGTGAAACACCTATTGGTGGCTGTGATGAAATGTTTGCCCTTGAACGCCAAGGCGAACTTGATGCACTACTAAGCGCCAACTAAATTATAACTCTAAGGACTCAACATGGCTGATAACGAACAAAATACAGCATCTCAAGAAGAGCAAGGCCCACAATTTTCAGTACAACGCGTTTACATTAAAGATGCATCTTTTGAATCGCCAAATGCGCCTGAAATATTCATGAGCCCATGGCAGCCAGAAGTCGGCCTAGAGATGAACACGCAGACAAATCAAGTCGGCGACAACGCTTTTGAAGTTGTTCTAACGTTAACCGTTACCGTCAAAAACGATGAGAAAACTGCATTCTTAGTAGAACTTCAGCAAGGTGGTATCTTTGCAATCTCTGGCTTAGGTGAGCAAGAGATGCATCACACACTAGGCGCTTTCTGCCCAAGCATTCTTTTCCCATATGCGCGAGAAGCAATTGATGCAATGGTTGTTAAAGCAAGCTTCCCAGCACTAATGCTGGCACCTGTTAACTTTGACGCACTGTACGCTCAACAGATGGCTCAAGCTCAGCAACAGTCTGGCGAAGAAGCACAGCACTAAGACTTACTTAGCACTGTAGCAGCATAAAAAAACGGAGCCTTTGCTCCGTTTTTTTTATGCCTAACGATCAACGCTATTGGACACACCATCTACTGCTGCCACAGCTCCTGCATTTCGTTTAGCTTTGTATTTCAACCAGCGCACCAAATCTGTCCACATTTTATCAACATCTTTCTTTTTAGGCATAATGCCCGCGTAAGGCAGCTCTATAGTCACAACCGGAATATTTTTTACAAACCAACCATAATTTCCCAAAGACCCCGGATAAGTGCCTAACTGCCTCAAATGTAAAGGACCTAACTTACGGGGCGGCTGAATACCACCATCAAAATCCAGAATACCATGAGGGGCATGCACAGAAACAATCACTGTGGGCTTATAGGAATCGATCAATTGGTGAATAACACGACTTTCCGGCTCACTTAACGGTTGATGACCAGGATAATACCTTAAGCGTTTCTTAGCACGCTTCTGCCAATGCGCTAACGGCTCAGGAAACTCTGGAGCGGGCCTAAAGTTCCGATTTAAATCGACCTTATTAGCATTAACGCGAGTAGATTTTCTCTGCAAAAGGCCATCAGGATTCAGGACGGGTAAGAAATGCCAGTCAAATGTTCCACTGTGGTAGCGCTGCAGTGTTTTCAACCATTTAAACGTCACACTCACACTAGAGTATTCATCACCATGAATGCCGCCGATAAATAATATGCGTGGGGCATCTTTATTCCCTTCGCTTGCGGGGAAATGTGTTTCTAAGATGGCTCTACCATTTACGGAGTAGTATCGAGGTGGAAGGTATTCGAGCTTAAGACACTCTTTGGTTGATACACTCGCAAGCTTTCGCCCCACTTGCTGACAAACTTTATCAACATCAGGATGGACGACCTCACCAGAGACACTTTGAAAGGGGAAGAGAAGTGTAGACAAGCAACACGCTAAAGAAAGCGATATAGAAAAACGTTTAAACATATTAATGGCCAAAACGACCCAATCTGGTCACAAATTAATCAAGCTGCGTATTCTAGCATGATTTTAACGAAAGGCTTTGTAGAATATCTTCCGCCTTACCCGCCGCCAAAACGCCATCTATCGCATTTGCCGCGATAGGCACAATACTCACAAGTGCCGTCGGTGGAATTGTCACCTTCTCGGTTATTGGCAAATCCACATGATCCGACAGCATAACCACCGGCAATACCTGACCCTTTAATGCCTGTATATTAATTTGCTGATCTGCAACACCATATAACGAAACGGTTCGCTCTTGATGGTCTATAACATTTAGACAAAAAATCTCTCCCCCCGACTCAGATAAGTAGGAATCGATCTTAGTGATGATAAAAGCATATTGCATAGATCAACCTATTATTAAGCATCCAATTGCACCAAGTGATATTAGCTATCAACAGCTCCGATAAAGCCCTGTTGACGCCATGCCTCATATACAACAATAGCACAAGCATTTGAGAGATTAAGGCTACGACTATCCGCCCCCATAGGTAATCTCAACCACTGCTCGCTAGGTAGGCCTTCCCTAACCTCTGGCGGTAGGCCTCGAGTTTCAGGCCCAAGCAATAGCACATCTCCCGCTTGGAAATCGGCGTCCACATGCGTCACTGTCCCTTTTGTAGTAAGCGCCCACACCTTACGCGGCTGAATCGCTGCCAAACAACTCTCTAAATCCGGATGAATCTTAACCGCAGCAAACTCATGATAATCCAAACCCGCACGACGCAGACGTTTATCATCAAGCTCAAAGCCTAAGGGCTCCACTAAATGTAGATGAAAACCGGTGTTCGCACATAAACGGATAATATTTCCCGTATTCGGCGGAATTTCGGGCTCAAAAAGAACGACGTGTAACATAAAAAAATCCCCACAGCATTTATGCAGCGGGGATTATATAGGAAATATAAGTTGAAGGTTGTTCTACAAGACGGCAACAATCAGATTAAGCAACATCTTCCTGATCATCATCCATGCCTAGCTCTTTAATTTTACGAGTTAGAGTGTTGCGCCCCCAACCCAGCAATTCTGCAGCTTCACGACGACGCCCGGCTGTATGCTTCAACGCGGTCTCAATCATGATTTTTTCAAATGCTGGAACCGCAGTATCTAAAAGTTCTCGTTGACCTAAACTCAGCTGCTGATCAGCCCAATTTCTTAACGCCTGCTCCCAGTTACCACCAGAAACAAACTCACCGCTACTTTGCTCCATTAACTCAGGCGGTAGATCATCGATCAGTACTTCACGCCCTGTCGCCATCACAGTTAACCAGCGGCAAGTATTCTCTAGCTGGCGCACATTACCAGGCCACGCTAAATTACAGATATACTGCTCGGTATCACTTGCTAGCAACTTAGGCTCAACGCTCAACTCTTCAGCAGAGGTATTCAAAAAATGTCGCGCTAAACGCGGAATATCTTCTCGCCGTTGCGACAAAGTTGGCAGATGAACACGAATGACATTTAAACGATGAAAAAGATCTTCACGGAAACGCCCTTGCTCAACTAGTTTTTCTAAATTCTGATGAGTAGCGGCAATAATACGAACATCAACCTTGACCGCGGTATGGCCGCCAACACGGTAGAATTCACTATCGGCCAACACCCTTAACAATCTCGTCTGGGCATCCGCTGGCATATCACCTATTTCATCAAGAAAAAGCGTACCGCCATCCGCTTGTTCAAATCGTCCACGCCTCGCTGCCGCCGCGCCTGTGAAAGCCCCTTTTTCATGACCAAACAACTCTGACTCAATCAAATCAGCCGGTATCGCCGCCATATTCAGCGGAATAAATGGTCTCTCCTTCCTCGGGCTATGCTTATGCAACGCATGCGCGACTA
>Ga0193962_1000731_pt1 | contig 15274 bp, 13 predicted proteins | sample FB_5_MG_FD_140335 | JGI IMG/M metagenome (GOLD analysis project Ga0193962, IMG submission 140335) | Microbial mat bacterial communities from the Broadkill River, Lewes, Delaware, United States - FB_5_MG | ecosystem: Environmental > Aquatic > Freshwater > River > Microbial mats | place: USA...
CCAAGTAAAATAGCAAGAGTTGAGTATAGAAATACCTTTCGAGCCATGAATATCCAGAATAAAATAAAAAGAATATTTATTATAAGAATAACTGGAAATCCTAAAGCTAAATATGACGGAAAAACGCTGACCACAGGGCTAACCCATTTTGTTAAATAGCTAATTAACAATGCTGCAATGGCTATAGCATTAAAAAATAGAATGATATATTTTACAAGTTTTTTCAATTCTTTTTATCTTTCTTGCTTATCGAAAATAATATTGCTTTTTCGTCTTTTGATAGGCTGTCGTAACCTGTTTTTGAAATTTTATCTAAAACATTATCAATATCTTTGCTGGTTTTAGCTTTTTCTTGATTGTAGATAAAATCAATATCGCCTTTTTTGTGAGCTATTTTAATGTCTTTTTTCTTTTCGGATATTTTTATAGACGTATGAAATCCAAAAAGTTTAGTTATGTCTATATTTTTTTTCAAAAGATAAACAAATAATATCCCCGTTATGGCGCCACCTAAATGTGCAATATGTCCACCTGCATTGCCGTCGGCTATGAAAATAATATCAAAAGCAGCATAGAATAGAGCAATCCATTTTAGCTGTACTTTGCCAATAAACATTAAATGAACACTAAAATTTGGCTGTATAAAGGCTGAACTAAAAACAATTGCCATAATAGCTGCAGAGGCTCCTCTGTTGTCGGAAATATAATTTAAAGCAGGAATAGTATTATAAGCCAAAATATAAAGAAGCCCTCCAAAAATCCCACCTAAAATATAAAGCCCCACAAACTGCTTTTTACTTATAAATATTAAAGCAATTTGTCCAAACCAGAATAGTACTAGCATATTAAATATTATATGGATTATTTCCTGATGAAAAAACATATAGGAGATAATTGTCCAAGGTTTAATAATAAGTTGGTTGATACCAGAGGGAAGTGCTAGCAATGATGAAATATCAAAATTAGACCCAGATAAAAATAAAATAGACGTCAGTAAATGATAACATAAAAAGACTGCCACATTTATGTATATAAGTTTAAGTATAATACCTGAAGTCTTATATTTTTGCTGAAATTGTTTAAAAGAGGAAGAGACCATATTTTAGTAAAAAGTATTTCTTCGTTTGTTCCACATTTTTATAAGGACAAAACCAAAAAGCATTCCACCGAGATGAGCAAAATGGGCAACTCCGTCACCTGGCATATTCAGTGCTAAATATATTTCTATTGCTCCGTATCCAAGAACGAAATATTTTGCTTTAATTGGAATAGGAGGGAAAAGTAACATTAATTCAGTATTTGGGAACAACATACCAAAGGCAAGCAAAACTCCAAAAACTGCACCCGATGCACCTACTGTAGGAATATTCATGTCGAAAGTTATTAGATCTTGTCCAAATCGTTGTGCTACAGTTATAAATTCTGTATTGTTTGGATTAGCTGTCCAAGGTGCTATTAGTTTTTCGTAAATTTGGTCGAAATAATATGGGAAATTTGATCGAACCCAATCGGCAAAAAGTTCTGGTGATGGAGAATTTAAAATTGCTGTTAACTGGTTTTGGAGGCTGCTTATTTGAAGATAATTTACAAAAGTGTGTAGAGCCATTGCTCCCAATCCTGTAATAAAATAGTAAATTAGGAATCTTTTTCCTCCCCAAACTTGTTCTAGGATTCTTCCAAACATATAAAGAGCAAACATATTAAAAAATAGGTGAGTAATGTTTGCGTGCATAAACATATGCGTTATTATCTGATGAAACATAAATTTTGTTGAACCAGGATAGTAAAGGGCAAGATACTCAGTGACTAAATCTTGATGAAATACACTTTTAACAATAAAGGTTAAAACTAAAACAACTATGTTAATTAGTATTAAATTCTTTGTAACTGGTGGTATGTTTGATAAAAAACTGTTTCTGTTTGAATACATATAATATCGATTATTTATTCTAAGTTACTTATTTTCTTTTTTATTATTATACATAAGATATAATGTTGATTGATACATTCCATCTAATAAATTCTTATAATATCCCCATTCTTCAGAATCTGCAGAGTAAATATTTTTGGTAATATCATTCGATTTTAAATTATAAATATTTATGCTATTGTCATTCATATTTTTTTCCAAGTAAAAATCTTTACCAACAAGTCCTAGTGAAAAAACCTCTTTGAAGGGATAAATGAAAGAAACTCTATTTTGAATTGCTGTATCTAATAGACTTCTACCTAAAGTGTAATTTGTGTAATTGATACCTGCAATATCGGCAGCTGTTGGAAAAATATCAATTAACGATGCTGGTGTAGAGTCAACTTTAGCTTTCACATATTTAGGCGCGTGAATTATTAAAGGAACGTGAAGATAATTTAACCCAAGCGCAAATTCATCGTATTTACAATGATTATAAGCAAGCGTACGTGCATTATGATCGCCGAAAAACATAAATACTGTATTTTCATAATAGTCAGATTCCTTTGCCAATTGCATTAAATGACCAATGTTGTAATCCATATATCTTAATGCATTTAATTGATCAATATTTAAAAAGCCAGCTTTTGAAAGCAGATCCATGTCGATATCTTGCTCCGTTAATACTTTAAAGTTCTCGTCATGATCGCCAATTGTGTATGGCCTGTGGTTTGACGCAGATTGTAAAAAGGCTACAAAAGGTTTGCCTTCTTTTGTAGACTTATCAAAAATTTTATCAGCATTATTAAATAATGTATAATCATTGATGCCCCATACATCTGTTTTTTCATTTGACATGTCGTCAGGGTATGTTCCCTCTTCGAAAATTGTAAGACCAGAAATATTATTTTTGAATAGAGCTCTGATGTTTGCCCAGTTGGCATTTCCTCCAATGATATAATATTTGTTGTAACCATCAAACTGATCAAAAATAAGTTTTTGATCGATAATAAACGGGTTGCGTGATGCTGTTTTTATTGTACTCACATCGGGTAAACCTGTTAACGAAGCCCATACAGACCTTGCTGTACCAAATCCTTGAACATAAAAATTATTAAATAATAAACTGTTTTTTATTAACGTATCTATATTCGGAGTTGGATGCATCGGGTTGCCAAAAGTTCCTAGTTGTGATGCTCCCATACTTTCGCACAATACAACAACAATGTTTGGTTTCTGGTTGTGTTTGCTAGAATAGCTTCGTGCATAATTTAGTTCTTGTGAATTGTTATTCTTAATATTGAGATAGTCGGCAACTATTTTGTACGAATCTTTTGTCTTCTCTATATTGAAACTGGCGTTTCTGAATTTAAAACTATCGAAGAAATAGAGTACAGGGTTTAATGCTAAACTGTTAATAGCTTTATCTTTTGAAAACATTGCTTGACTCCAGCGCAAAGGGAAGTAGGCTAGATTACCATAAATTCCACCAATAATTAAAATTGAGATTGTTGAATAGAAAAAGACATTTCTTTTTTTTGGTTTTGGTAGATTATCTTCATTGGTAGTTTTCTTTATCTGAATACCAATTAATTTGTATGTTAAAAAAATAAAAGCTAACAATCCAATTGTTCCCCAAACAACTGGGTAGCTTTCCATCATCATTTGAGACGAAATGGCAATATCATCGAAAAAACGTAGAACTGTTGAATCTATTCTGGTTGCCAGATAGTCGTAATGACCAAAGTCGAAAACATAAAATAGAAGTAGAAATGTGTATAAAATTGTTAACAGTATTCGTACAAGAGTTTTGAAATACTTCTTTTTCTTAAAAAAGTTGAAGAAAAAGAATCCTATAATTGTAAAAGGAACAATGCAAAGAGAAGCTAATTTAAAATCAAATTTTATTCCAAGATAAATTGCTTTAATAACCTCGTTACTTGTTGATTGATCGGTGTGCTGAAACAGCCAAAAGTAAAAGATTGCTCTCATAACAACAAACAGTATAAAGAACTGTAAGTACTGTGTTATAATGAACTTGAATTTATTTGGAGTTGTTGGCATAAGAAATTTTTTAAAAAAGATTGGCTAAATCTTCCATTTTTAAAATGTTAATAATCTTTTTATTATCGGGAGTTAAATTAGGTATAGGAGAAATAAATAACTCATCAACAATAAGTTTCATTTCGCGTAAATCTAATTGTTTCCCATAAGGAATTGCAGCCGATTTTGCCAATGAAATAAGTAATCGCTCTCTGATGTAATTCTCCATAGAGAGTGTATTTTCTTTAAAATCGTTTAAAATAGCATTAAGTATATCTTTAATGTCTACTCCATCACATTCAGCAGGATAACTGTTTATAACAATAGTGTTTGTGCCAAGATCTGCAATGTCAAACCCTAGTTTTCCTAGTTCTTCCGAAATAGAAAGGATTAATTGATAATCAATTGTACCTAATTCTATTTGTATGGGAAACATGCAAATTTGTGAATGGTTACTACTTCCTGCTACAATTTTTGTATATCTGTCATATAAAGTGCGCAAATGAGCTCTGTGTTGGTCGATAATCATTAATCCTGATTTAACAGGTGTAGCTATATATCTACCCTTTATCTGAAGATATTTTTTTTGCAGCGATTCTTCGCTAAACTCTGTATTTGCTTGCGACGATGAATTTATTGCACTGCTAATTTTATTCTCTGTATTTGATGCAAATTGCTGATTGCTGTATGAGTCAAAACTTTGCTGTTGTGGGTTTTCGAAATTATTGTGAAGTGTCTCCCAGTTTTGTAGATTAGCTTCTTCTCGGGAACTACCTCCGTTAAAAGAGCCTCCGCCATTATAATCGAAGGGATTAAAAAACGGATTGATTTCAACCGAAGGGGCTTTTACACTATCCTCTTTGAATCCTACATTTGAAGGAATGTCCATTAATCCTTGAGTGTCGAAATCGATACTCGGAACAATGTTGTATTTACCCAACGACTCGCGAATACTTGCTTGAATAATCTGCCAAATAGCTTGTTCGTTTTCAAACTTAATTTCCGTTTTTGTTGGGTGTATATTAACGTCTATATCGTTTGGATTAACATCAAAAAATATAAAATAGGCAGGAATATGGTCAATGGGTAAAAGGTCTTCGTATGCTCCAGTTACAGATCTATGAAAATATGGGTGCTTCATAAATCTTGAGTTAACAAAGAAAAATTGCTCGCCAAAACGTTTTTTTGCAGCCTCTGGTTTACAAATGTATCCAGTTATATTAATTAGTTCTGTTTTTACATTTATGTCTATAAGGTGTTGGTTTATGCTCTTTCCCATAAGAGCAACAATTCTTTGGCGTAGGTTCGATTTGTCTAGCTGCAGAATTAGAGTATCGTTATGTTTAACTTTAAAAGCAATATCGGAATGAGCTATTGCAACCCTCTGTATTTCCGTTAGCAAATGTTTTATCTCGGCTGAGTCGCTTTTTAAAAATTTTCGTCGTGCAGGAACGTTGTAAAAAAGATTTTTAACAGAGATTGTTGTTCCTATATTACATTGAGCAGGTTCTTGGGCAATAAATTCCGAGGCTTTAATTGTTAATTTTGTTCCAACCTCATCTGTTGATCGACTTGTTAATAATTCAACTTCAGCAATAGCAGCAATTGAAGCCATTGCTTCGCCTCTAAATCCTTTTGTATGAAGGTTGAATAGATCTTCAGCGCATTGAAGCTTTGATGTAGCATGACGTTCGAAACACATTCGGGCATCGGTAACAGACATTCCGCATCCATTATCAATAACTTTAATAAGTGTTTTACCTGCGTCTTTAATAATTATTTGTATGTCGGTTGCTCCAGCATCAATAGCATTTTCGGTAAGCTCTTTAATAACTGAAGCCGGTCGTTGTATAACTTCACCGGCAGCAATTTGATTGGCAACATTATCGGGTAATAATTGAATAATATCTGACATTTACTATAAAATGTTTTTAAAGAAAAAAAGGTAAACAATAGCACAAAGTGCTAGTAAGACAAGAATAACTCTAAGATTAGATTGGCGCGAGATTTTCTGTCTCTCTTTAAACATTCCGCGCATATGACCACGTAGATGGTGTTCGTAATCGGGGTCTTGTGCAATTTTTTGCTCTTCCTCAATCTCTTTTTGTAATCTTTTTCTACGTTCTTCCATTAACTCTTTTTGTTCGTCGTAGTATCTCGACGAAACATTGTAGCTTCTGTGTTTAGGAAGTCTTATAAATCTGCCAGCCATCTGTCTATTATTTTTATTTCCCAAAGATATTAATAATTCTTTGGCTATAATGATTCTAGAATTGTTGAGTTTTCAAATAATATAAACAATCTGTAAACATCAATTGTTATGCCATCATCTTACTCGACTAGGATTTTTGCTGATAAATTCTTTCCAACTTCCACTGGGGTTTGTCGAGAGAGGATTGCTTTCCTGATAAAAATGACACATTGCTGCTGCTAATCCATCGGTAGCGTCTAGATTGGCAGGTAGTTTCGCTATGTTTAGGGTTCGTTGAAGCATTTTTGCAACTTGCTCTTTAGATGCTCGTCCATTACCTGTAATAGATTGTTTTATTTTTAAAGGGGCGTACTCTGTTATTGGGATATCGCGTGCCAAAGCGGCAGCCATTGCAACTCCTTGTGCTCTCCCTAGTTTTAACATCGACTGAACATTTTTACCATAGAAAGGTGCTTCAATTGACAGATGATCTGGGTGATAAGTGTCTATTAACTGAATTAGACGATCATATATTTTTTTTAATTTGACATAGTGATCGGTATATTTTTTTAGGTCTATATTTCCTAAAATAATTAATTCAGGTTTTTTATTAACAATTTTAATTAAGCCATAACCTAAAATTGCTGTTCCTGGGTCTATTCCTAATATTATTTTTTCTTTCAATTTTATATTTTAATAAGCTGTTATAAAGCTGTTTATTCCATCGAATTGTTCGATGGAACTTTGGTTGATTGCACGAGTAGGAACAACTGTTCCTGTTGTTATGAAATCTATTGCGGCTTTTAAACTTGCTTCGTTTTCATTGCCAAAATCTTTAGTTATATCATCTTGAGTTGCGAAATTCACCTCTATCCCGTCGAAATAATCACCTTTGTTATTTTTATTAACAGTTTTAAAGCATATAGGAGCAAAGACATATTGCTCGTATTGAAATACGTACATTCCTACTGGCTTGCCATGGGTTTTTTGCCCGACTAAAGTGACAGGAATAATTGGATCTAAACCATTTATTAAAGCTTCGCTTGCAGATGCTGACGATGATGTTGTTATTGCCACAACAGAGTTAACGGAAAGACTATTTTCTGACTCCGCAAATCTGTAATTACTGTTTTTATCTGATTTTTTGTTGTTATGCGTTAGAGTTGTGAAAATATTGCCATTGCCAATTTTACCAGCTATTAGATTTGCTAATTGGTTAGCTATTGACATCATTCCTCCTCCATTGTATCTTAAATCGATTATTAAGTTGGTGATGTTTTCTGATTTAAAAAAGCTGAACGCTTCATTTAATTCTTGTTCCGATTGCTCAAGAAAACTGTGAAATACAAGGTATCCTATTTTTTTTCCATTAACCGAGTGAACGCTTTTGTGAACAACAGTATTCATTTTCACTTCGCGTTTTGAGTATGTCTTTGTTAAAAAAACATTATTTGGTGTTAAAAATGTAAAGGTGTTAGTGTTTCCAGAAATCATCTCATTTATGTTTGATGATGATGAAAGTGTGGTATTGTTGATCTTTGTTATCTGCCACCCTCGTTTAACATTGTCTTGAAAAGCAGGCGAATCATCGAAAATTACCGAGATGTAAAATTTACCATCTGTTGTTTTCCCAATTCCAAAGCCGTATCCAACGTATTTACTCTCTTTGAATAGAGTTTCAAATTCGTTAAGATTCATCACAAAACTCCATTTGTCTTTTTCTGAGTATCGTAAATGCTCAATTAATTCGAAAGGAGAAGTGTATTGGTTAGGGTCTATACTCGGAATATTGTTGTACCATAGGTACTCTTCTTGCATTAACTTGTAAAGTTGGTTGTTTGCTTCAATATTATCGCCTGCAATTTCATCTTTTTTACAGCCAATAAAAAACAATACAATAATAATAGGATATAATAATTTTCTCATTTGTAATTATGTATAATTAAAGTGAAATAATAACTCTGAATCAGAATTGTTATTACAAATATAGACTTTAGAAATTAATTATTTTCAGAATTGTTTTGCCCTTTTTATGATCCCCAGCTTTCTCTGTCCAGACTTCTGTACTGAATAGCTTCGGCAACATGTTCAGGTTTTATGATTTCGCAATCATCTAGATCGGCTATAGTTCTCGAGACTTTTAAAATTCTGTCGTAGGCTCTTGCTGAAAGATTAATTTTTTCCATTGCTGTTTTAAGAAGTAGCATGCCTTGATTGTCAACTTTACAGAATTCGTGAATTTCTTTTGTTGTCATTTGAGCATTCGAGAAAATTGACTTTTTGCCTTTAAATCTTTCGTTTTGTTTTTCACGTGCTTTAACTACTCTATCTCTTATTGTTTTACTGTCTTCTGATTTTTTTGTCGAAGAAAGTTCTGTAAATTCTACAGGAACTACCTCTATATGTATATCAATACGGTCTAATAGAGGACCCGAAATTTTGTTTAGATAATTTCTAACAGCATTGTTATTGCATACACACTCTTTTGTTGGGTGGTTGTAGTAGCCACAAGGACATGGATTCATTGATGCTACAAGCATGCAGCTGGCAGGGAATTCAACTGAGAATTTTGCTCTAGAAATAGTTATATGTCTATCTTCGATTGGTTGACGTAGGACTTCCAAAACGCCTCTTTTAAATTCTGGTAGTTCATCTAAGAATAGAACACCGTTATGAGCCATTGATACTTCGCCTGGTTGTGGGAATGTTCCTCCCCCAATTAAGGCAACATCGGAAATAGTATGGTGTGGTGATCGGAATGGGCGTTGAGTAATTAGTGATGTTTTGCTTTCAACTTTTCCTGCTACAGAGTGAATCTTTGTTGTTTCTAATGCTTCATGTAAATTTAATGGTGGAAGAATTGATGGTAATCGCTTGGCAAGCATCGTTTTTCCTCCTCCGGGAGGTCCTATCATAATTATATTATGCCCTCCCGATGCAGAAATCTCTAATGCTCGTTTTACATTTTTTTGACCTTTTACATCGGCAAAGTCATAAGGGAAAGTGTTTATTTGATTGTAGAATAGTTCGCGAGTGTTAATAATCGTTGGTGTAAATTTTTCTCTCTTCAATAAGAAGCTAATTACATCTTGCAAGGAACTCATTCCATATACTTCAAGGTTATTTACAACAGCTGCTTCGTATGCGTTTTCTTGAGGAAGAATTATTCCTTTAAAGCCTTTTTCGCGTGCCATTATGGCAATAGGTAAAACACCTTTTATGGGTCGAAGGGTTCCGTCCAATGATAGTTCACCCAATAATAAATAATCGGATATATTATCAATATAAATCTGTTCGCTTGAAGTAAGAATTGAGATGGCAATAGGTAAATCGAAAGCTGTTCCCTCTTTTTTAATATCGGCAGGAGCTAGGTTCACTACAATTTTTTTTCCAGGATGTCGGTATCCTATATTTTTTAGCGATGATATTACTCTAATTTGGCTCTCTTTTACAGCGTTGTCAGGCAGACCAACTATGTAGAATTGGTAACCTGTATAAACATTAACCTCAATTGTTATTAAAGTGGATTCTATTCCAAAAACTGATGCTGAATATGTTTTTACTAACATTTTGTCTGTTTTTACAGATATTAATTTATGGAATATTTACCGTAATCAAAAGAAGTTATCTTCTTTTAGCAGTGTATATTGGCAAATTACATCCGCAGTCGACTTTCTTTTTCTTAATTTTTGGACATCCAAAAGCAAAGTTTATTCCCAAGCGAACCGATGTGCCGCGTATTAATTCTGGCCAAATAGCAGCTAAAGCATTGTCGGTAACAAAATGAAATCGTGTTATACCAATTTGATAGCTAGCACCAATTCCAATATTCAAAAACGAGTTATTTATATAAGACCAAGTTATAATTGACGAAAATTTGTAGTTGGGAGAATAACTTGCACCAATAGTAAATGAAGGAATGAATGTGTTGTAAAGTATTTCGGTTCTGCTTAAAGCTGAGAAATATATTTTATTGGAGTATTTATATTCAATGGCAAGATTTGTGCGTGTTGGTAACCAGGTTGTAAAATTGCTTTTTGAAGGAATTGGTTTTATGCTATTTCTTAATGAGTCAATAATAGTTCCGCTTGTTGTTGAATAGGTATTTCCCGATATATTATACTCTAATTGTTGTGAAAATTTATTTGCATCTGACGACCATCTAATGAAGCCAAAATCAATTATGCTGGCTGTAAAGGTTAATTTTTTGTTGAAAATATATTTACCACCAAAGTCAATTGCAACTCCTTTGTTGGCGGAGTTCATTATAAATTTATAGGCGTCAAAATTGTTAGTTTTAATGTCAGATAATTTTCCGTCTATATCGGTTGCTACAGTTATTGGCATCGATGTAAATAATTCAATATTACTTTTAGCTGTAAGTGCATACGAATTAGCATCGGTATAAAGCGACAATTCTTTAATATTACTTTTGAAAGAAGCTTTGCCGAAAAGTATTTTTAGCTTCATCCCTAAGTCTAATCGTTTATTTATGGTTCTGGCAATGCCAAAGGAATATTCTCTATAATAAGCCGCTCTTGCCGATAAACTTTTAAGATTTAATGTTTCGCCTATAAATTGTTTATTACCATTTATTCCAAATTCTACAAAGTCTTTAGGATAGGTAAATCTTGCATAAACTTTATCGCTTACCGAAAAGAAGATGTCGTTTTTGCGATTCAATTTATATCCAATTGAAATTAATTGAAGACTAAAATTTGTAGAAATAGTGTTTCTAGAAAAGGTATTCTTTGAAATATTGTCAAGTCGCAAATCTCCAGTTTTAGAAATTATATTTCTATATGAAAGCGTACTTCCTACATCAAAATGTAACGCGGAGAGTGCAGGTAATCCTATAAGATATTTGCAATAGAGTCTTTTTGATGGGTTTTCAGAATTAGACTCTATGCTATTATTCATCAAAAAAAGGGTGTTTAATTGTTGTGCTTTTAAAGAAAACAGCGTGCAGAATAATATAAATATGATTATTGTCTTTTTATCCATTGTGTATTTAATTCATTTTATATGTAATAATTGCACCAACAATTATATCTACTAAGTTTTGTCCTTCTTTTGGTTTGTATAATGGGTTTATATCAGTTATGTCTATAGTTGTTTCAATAATTGCATAATCTAATTCATTAATTTTGTCTATATGTTCAGATTTAATAGTTGCATATACTTCTCCCTTTGAAAAAATATTATTTGTTGTATCGGCTTTATTAGTAGTATATTCATTTTTGTCAAGAATATACGAAAGGTCTTGGTTCATCCAATTCTTGAGAATTATTCGAGACGATAATTTAAGAGGAGTGTGGTTATTGCTTATAAAATGAAACGTGATAGATTTAGTATTATTAGCAAATTTTTTCAGGTCGGAGAGATCTTTTATAGTGTCACCTTTTGTTATTTTATTGTAAAGAATTTTCCCGTTTTCAACAGTTAAATCGGGGTTTATCTTTATGATACCTTCCATAAGAGGAAATGCTATTTCTGGTTCCCATTCAGAAGTGTCTACTGTATCGTTAAAATTGTCTTTATAGCACGACGTAAAGAGCAAGATAAAAACTGCAAGTATAAAAATTCTATTCATGGTTGTTGTGGTTGATTAGTCTATCTGTACTATATTACGTCATAATTTTTAAAACATTGCAATTAACATGAAAAAATATAGAGAGCGAATACGAGAAATTATTTTTGAGGCTGATACTGTAGCAGGAAAAGCTTTCGATATAGTAATCTTAATTCTTATTCTTTTAAGCATTGTTTTGGTGATGCTAGAAAGTATTGTTCCGTTAAATATTAAATACGAAAGTTATTTCTTGGTGATTGAATGGATAGTTACAATTTTGTTTACTATAGAGTATTTTTCGCGTATTTGGTCGGTTAACAGACCTTGGAAATATATTTTTAGTTTTTATGGAATTATAGATTTGCTTGCAATTTTACCTACATACATAGGGATTTTTATTACTGGAACACACTCGTTAATGGTTGTACGATCGCTTAGATTATTGCGAATGTTTAGAATTTTTAAGCTCGACAGATTTGTAAATAGCGGGTCATTACTTTACCGATCGATAAAAGAGAGTCGTCATAAAATAACTGTTTTTTTATTTACAGTTCTTATGCTAATGGTTATTATCGGCACGTTAATGTATATGATTGAAGGCAGTGAATCTGGTTTTACTAACATTCCAAAAAGTATCTATTGGGCTGTTGTTACCATGACAACAGTGGGATATGGAGATATTTCGCCACAGACAGGCTTTGGTCAGTTTGTTGCTAGTATTGTTATGATATTGGGTTACGCAATAATTGCTATCCCAACCGGAATTATTTCTGTTGGAATGATTCAGTCTACAAAGAAAACTACAACACAGGTTTGCCCTTCTTGTTTGCAAGAGGGACACGATTTGGATGCCGAATTTTGTAAATATTGTGGTACAAAGTTGTAAAGATGCTGCAAAGAACAAAATAATGCGTTTTAATCTTCGCTATTATTGTTTTTGCTGACATTTTAAATCATTATATTCGTGCTACAAAATGCGCTCTTCTCTTTTTGAGCGTTGCAAATTATGTTATTGCGTGTTAAATCATAAAAAAATTAAATAAATATGAAACCTACATTATTAGTGTTAGCAGCTGGAATGGGTAGCCGTTACGGTGGTTTAAAACAGTTAGACAAACTTGGCCCTTCGGGAGAAACAATCCTTGAATATTCGGTTTATGATGCTATACGTGCTGGATTTGGAAAAGTGGTTTTTGTTGTTCGTAAGAATATTGAGGCTGACTTTAGAGCTGCTTTGGGTGATAAGTTTTCTGGTAAAGTTCAGGTAGAATATGTTCATCAGGAGTTAGATATTGTTCCTGAGGGTGTTACTATTCCTGCCGATCGTGTTAAACCATGGGGAACAGGACATGCTATTTTAATGGCTAAAGATGTTATTAACGAGCCTTTTGCTGTTATTAATGCCGACGATTTTTATGGTGCCGACGCTTTTAAAACTATTTCTGACTTTTTTGTAAATCAACATAAAACCGGTAATACAGATTATTGCATGGTAGGTTATCTTATATCTAAAACATTGTCTGATAATGGTTTTGTGTCGCGCGGTGTATGTGGTGTTGATGCTAATAATAACCTTGTTGAGATAAACGAACGCACTCATGTTCAGCGTGTAGATGGCAATATTATATATAAGGATAACGATGGTAATAGCCATAAATTAAATGAAGACGATGCTGTGTCGATGAATTTCTGGGGTTTTACTCCCGATATATTTACTAAACTAGAGGCTGGTTTTGTTGAATTTGTAAAGAATAATGCTGATAATATTAAGGCTGAATACTTTATTCCGCTTGTAGTTCAGCAAACAATTGACAGTAACGAGCGACCAATTCGTGTTCTTACTAGCGATGCTCAATGGTTTGGTGTTACATATCAAGAAGATCGTCCAGATGTTGTTAATATGATAAATAAGCTTGTTACAGATAATATTTATCCTTCAAATCTTTGGGAGTAATGGCAGAAACGGTTCTGGTGACTGGTGGAATGGGCTATATTGGTTCGCATACCACAGTTGAATTTTTAAACAAAGGATATAATGTAATTATTGTCGATAACCTTGGTAATTCTAGTATCGAAGTGCTCGATGGTATTTATAAAATTTGTGGCCAGAAGCCTGTTTTTTATAATGTTGATGTGACTAATTACCAACAGTTATCTAATGTTTTTAAAAGTCATCCAGAGATTAATTCGGTGATTCATTTTGCGGCATGGAAAGCTGTTGGCGAGTCGGTTGAACAGCCTTTAAAATATTATAATAATAATTTGGGAGGAATGTCGAACCTATTACAGGTTATGCAGGAAAACGGCTGCCAGAATCTTGTATTCTCGTCGTCGTGTACTGTGTATGGACAACCCGATGTTTTACCTGTAACCGAGCAAGCGCCTATTAAAGAGGCTCTTTCGCCATACGGTTTTACTAAGCAGGTTTGCGAAACAATGATAAAAGATGTTATTGCATCTAATATGTCGGTTAGAGCCATTGCATTAAGATATTTTAATCCTATTGGTGCTCATAAATCGGCCGAAATAGGAGAGTTGCCTAATGGTGTTCCTAACAATTTAATTCCGTTTGTTACTCAAACAGCTTATGGTATAAGAAAAGAGCTTATGATTTTTGGCGACGATTATAATACGCCCGATGGCACTGCTGTTCGCGATTATATTCATGTTACCGATTTGGCTCTTGCTCATATTGCTGCTATTGAGCGTTTGATAGAAAGTCGCAATGCCAATAATTTCGAGGTTTTTAATGTTGGAACAGGAACTGGTAATTCTGTTTTAGAAATTGTAAAAACTTTTGAACAGGTTACTGCGCAGAAATTAAATTATAAGATTGTTGGACGTAGAGCTGGCGATATTGAACAAGTTTGGGCTGATACTGCTGTAGCAGAACGCGAACTTAATTGGACTGCCAAACTTTCCCTTGCCGATTCGCTTGAGTCTGCTTGGAAATGGGAGAATAACTATCGTAAGAATATCGAAAAACAGTAGTTGTTGTAATATAAAAAGCGATAGCCAAGATTTTAATGTCTTGGCTATCGCTTTTTTATAATGGTTTATTTTATCCAAAATGCATAAACAGTGCTCGCGCAATCATCAGATATAAAAACATGCCAACAATATCGTTTGATGTTGATATAAATGGACCTGTTGCCAAAGCAGGATCTATTTTTACTTTATTAAGTAGTATAGGGACAAGAGTTCCGAATAGCGATGCAAAAATAATAACCGACACCATAGCAATTGATACCGAAAGTGTTAATGGCCACGAGTGTTTTGCGAAAAAACTGTACGAGAATATTATTAATCCTAAAACAGCAGCATTTGTAAAAGCTACCATAAGTTCTTTTAATAGCTTTCTTATTGTTCCGTCTTGTTTATAGTGGCCACTTGCCAAACTCTGTACTACAATTGACGACGACTGCACACCCACATTACCACCCATAGCGGCAATCATTGGCATAAAGGCAGCTAGTCCGGCATATGTTTGAATGTCGTTTTCGTACAAACCAATAATCATCGACGAGGTGATACCTCCTGCCAATCCAATGGCTAACCA
>Ga0193962_1000732_pt1 | contig 15263 bp, 10 predicted proteins | sample FB_5_MG_FD_140335 | JGI IMG/M metagenome (GOLD analysis project Ga0193962, IMG submission 140335) | Microbial mat bacterial communities from the Broadkill River, Lewes, Delaware, United States - FB_5_MG | ecosystem: Environmental > Aquatic > Freshwater > River > Microbial mats | place: USA...
AGTTTGGCAATATTCTAATAAATTAAAATTATTTTCGTTCATCGAAATAAAAGCTATAGAATGAAAAATATTTTAACCGTTGAGAATGTTTGTAAAAACTACGGCAGTTTTAGAGCATTAAATGACGTGTCAATAACAGTTCCAAAAGGAAGTGTTTTTGGCTTGTTAGGACCTAATGGAGCTGGAAAAACTTCTTTAATTAGAATTATAAATCAGATAACTTTACCTGATAGTGGAACCATTTATTTAGATGGAGAAAAATTGCAGCCTCATCATGTACATCAAATAGGTTACTTGCCTGAAGAAAGAGGATTGTACAAAAGTATGAAGGTTGGTGAGCAAGCTTTATATTTGGCACAATTGAAAGGAATGACTGAATCTGAAGCCAAGAAAAAGCTTAAATACTGGTTTGAAAAATTTGAAATTACAGATTGGTGGAATAAAAAAATTCAGGAATTGTCTAAAGGAATGGCACAAAAGGTACAGTTTATTGTAACCGTTTTACACCAACCAAAGTTATTGATTTTTGATGAACCTTTTAGTGGTTTTGATCCGATTAACGCGAACTTAATTAAAGATGAAATTCTAAAACTACGTGATGAAGGCGCAAGCATTATATTTTCAACACACCGAATGGAATCAGTTGAAGAGTTATGTGATAATATTGCATTGATTGACAAATCGAATAAAATTCTCGATGGAAAATTGGATGAAATTAAACAAGAGTTTAAATCAAATCAATATGAAGTAGGTTTGTTAAGTGAAAATAAAAATGATCTATTTAAAGAAATTAATACCCATTTTAGAGTTGAAAACTCTAAGGAAGCATCCTTTAATAACGATTTAAGATTGCTAATTGGGTTAAACAATGGAGATACTTCAAGAGATTTAATTCGCTTTTTAAATACCAAAGCAGAAATCACACATTTTACCGAAATAATTCCAAGTGCAAACGATATCTTTTTAAAAGCTGTAGCCAACAATGAATAAATTAAAACTAATAATAAAAAGAGAGTTTTTGGCTAAAGTTAAGAACAAGTCTTTTATAGTGATGACAGTATTAAGTCCGCTTTTAATGGTTGGACTAATGATGCTTATTATTTTTCTAAATGAAAAAAACAGTGAAGAAATACGTAAAGTTGCTTTTGTAGATGAATCTGGGTTATTAACAGATATTTTTGAAGATACGGAAACAACAAAATATATAAATCTTACTCCTTTGGGAATAGAAGAAGCTAGAAAGCAGAGCGAAGGAACCTATTATGGAGTTCTTTATATTCCTAAAAGTGAAAATTTGTTAACACTTGCAAAGGAGATTTCTTTTTATTCCGAGGATGCTCCAAGTTTAAGCTTAATTGACGGGATTGAAAATAAACTTGAAAAAAAGATTCGTGATTTAAAAATTGAACAACTAAATGTTGATATCGATAAAATAAAAGCAACAGAAACCAATGTTAATATTGCTTCAGAGAATTTTTCAGGTGAGAAATCTTCAAAAATTGGTAGTATTCTTAAAATGTTTGCTGGTGGAGGATTTGGATATCTTATTTTTATGTTTATAATTATTTATGGTACTTCCGTAATGAGAAGTGTTATTGAAGAAAAAACGAGCAGAATTATTGAGGTTATTATTTCATCAGTAAAACCGTTTCAATTAATGTTAGGGAAAATATTGGGAAATGCCTTCGCGGGTATTTTACAGTTTGTCATTTGGATGATTTCCGCAGGGTTGTTAATGGTTGTTTTAATGTATGTTTTCGGAATGGAATCTACTAATTCTGATGCAGCAATGGGACAAATGAACCCGGAAATAGTGCAGCAAATACAAGAGACTTCAGTGACAGGAGTTCAACAGGTTATTGCCGAGATGAAGAATTTACCAATACTTACAATGTTCTTTTCATTTATAGTTTATTTTTTAGGAGGTTATTTAATTTATAGTTCAATTTATGCCGCAATTGGTGCTGCTGTGGATAGTGAGACAGATACACAACAATTTATGATGCCTGTAATGTTACCTTTAATTATAGCTATTTATGTTGGTTTTTCGGTTATTGAAAATCCACATGGGCCAATAGCGCTTGGTTTTTCATTATTCCCTTTAACTTCACCAATAGTTATGCTAATGAGAATTCCGTTTGGGGTTCCTTGGTGGCAAATTATAACTTCTATGGTTTTGTTAGTTCTAACTTTTATTTTAATAGTTTGGTTAGCAGCTAAAATTTATAGAGTGGGAATCTTAATGTATGGAAAAAAACCTAGCTACAAGGAGTTGTATAAGTGGTTGAAGTATTAAATCTATATTATGGAAAAAATTAAAGAGTTTCTAAATTATAATTTTGCTTTTAGTAAAGATGTTCAAATTGATGTTAAGTCAATATTAATGGTCCTTGCCATTTTATGGATTTCTTCTTTGTTACTAAGACTAATTCAAAAAATAGTAACCAGAAAACTTTTAGATCAGGATAAAGCAAAATTTATCTCATTATTTTCTTTTAGCAAAGGTTTTATTTATGTAGTTATTCTTTTAATGACCTTTCATAATATTGGAATAAATGTAACCGCAATTTTTGCTGCATCAGCGGCATTATTAGTAGGTGTTGGATTGGCATTACAAACATTTTTTCAGGATATAATCTCTGGAATATTTATTTTATTGGATCAGTCGGTTCATGTAAATGATATTATAGAGTTAGATGGGAAAATTGGAAGAGTAGAGGAAATAAAATTAAGGACTACAAGAGCTGTGACGGTAGACAATAAAGTTTTAATTATACCCAACCATTTATATTTAACAAATAGTTTGTTTAATTGGACTGCCAATGGTACTGAAACGAGAGAAAGTGTTGAAGTTGGAGTAGCTTATGGAAGTGATGTTCAATTGGTGAAAAAGTTATTGATTCAAGCTGCTTATTCTCACCCAAAGGTGTTGAAATTTCCAGAACCATTGGTTCAATTTACTGATTTTGCTGATAGTTCATTGAATTTTAAAATTGTATTTACACTTAATGATAGTTTCAATGCTCGTATTCCTAAAAGTGATATACGATTTGAAATTGATAAATTGTTTAGAGAAAACAATGTAACTATTCCATTTCCTCAAAGAGATGTTCATATGTATCAAACAAAAGAAACAAAAAATTAAAAAGAATTATTTAAAAATTTAATTAGGCATGCAATTTGAAATAGCAAATAGAAATTGCTAATATTACCTAATTAAATTTAATGTAAAACATATCAATATGTCGAAAATATTAATAATTGAAGATGAAGCTGCAATACGTAGGGTATTAAAAAAAATTATTTCTGAAGAAAATGAATCTTATAAAGTTGAGGAAGCCGAAGATGGATTGGTAGGGATTGAGATGATGACGAAATCAGATTTTGATTTAGTGTTATGTGATATAAAAATGCCAAAAATGGATGGTGTTGAGGTTTTAGAAAAATTAAAAAAAATAAAGCCAGAAATTCCTGTTGTTATGATATCAGGGCATGGAGATTTAGATACGGCTGTTAATACAATGAGATTGGGAGCTTTTGATTATATTTCCAAACCACCAGATTTAAACAGATTATTAAACACTGTTCGAAATGCGCTAGATAGAAAAGAATTAGTGGTTGAAAATAAACTTTTAAAGAAAAAAGTTAGTAAAAAGTATGAGATGATTGGTGATAGTGAAGCTATTTCTCATATTAAAACAATGATTGAAAAAGTAGCACCTACAGATGCCAGAGTTTTAATTACCGGACCAAATGGAACCGGGAAAGAATTGGTTGCTCATTGGCTACATGAAAAAAGTGATAGAACCAAAGCTCCAATGGTTGAAGTAAATTGTGCTGCAATACCATCAGAATTGATAGAAAGTGAATTATTTGGTCATGTAAAAGGTAGTTTTACTGGTGCAAATAAAGATAGAGCAGGTAAATTTGAAGCAGCTAATGGAGGAACTATATTTTTAGATGAAATAGGTGACATGAGTCTCTCTGCTCAAGCGAAAGTTTTGAGGGCACTTCAAGAAAATAAAATTTCAAGAGTTGGAAGCGATAAGGATATCAAGGTGAATGTAAGGGTTGTAGCAGCCACAAATAAAGATTTACAAAAAGAAATTGCTGATGGTAATTTTAGAGAAGATTTATATCATAGGCTAGCAGTTATTTTAATAAATGTACCTGCCTTAAATGATAGGAGAGAAGATATACCATTATTAATTCAATTTTTCTCAGGTCAAATTGCAAAAGAACAAGGTGTGGCTGAAAAAATATTTTCTCCATCGGCAATTAAACTACTTCAAGAATATGATTGGACTGGAAATATTCGCGAGCTTAGAAATGTTGTAGAACGACTGATTATCTTAGGAGAAAAAGAAGTATCTGAAACCGATGTAAAATTATTTGCAAGTAAATAAAAAAAGGAGACCAATTAAGGTCTCCTTTTTATTTTGATTTAATTTAGTATAGTGTTATATTTTAATTGTAAACTCTTTTATTGAATTTTTGACTTTCTTTGAAATTGTATTGTCACTTTCAAGCCAAGTATGAATATCACCAAGGTAATTCATTCCTAAATAATTTGCAGACTCTTTAAAAGGCATTGAGAACTCCTCTTTTAAACCATCACCAGATCCACAACTTATCATCGCCATATTTTTACCTCTTAATTGTCTTCCTAATTCTTTTTCAACAAATAGTAAATCAGATAATCTGTCAAAAAATACTTTTAATACACCGCTCATTGAATACCAATAAACAGGTGTTGCAAAAACAATGGTGTCATATTTGTCAATGATGTTTTTTACAAGTGGAATAAAATCATCATTTGCATTATTAAATTCATAATCAAAATGGCTGATTTTTTTGGTAAACAAATCAATAATATCAAATTGATTATCTGAGTTAATTTGATTTATTATTTTATTTGTATTTCCGTTGCTACGTGAGCTCCCTTGTATAATTACGGTTTTCATCATTCTATCACTTTTAATGATGCAAAGAAAGGTATTAGTATTAAATAATTATGAAATTAGAAATAGATAGTAATTATGATTGCCAAGAGAAAATCAATTAAGAATTATATGAAACAAAAAAATCCCATTTTATAGGGATTTTTTTGTTTATTTAAAAAGTGATTTAATATAACTTCTTGTATTTAACAGGATCTACTTCATGCATTATAGCATAAATGGCTTCAAATATATCCTCTGCATTTGGTTTGGAGAAATAATCCCCATCGGTACCATAAGCTGCTCTATGTTCTTGTGCGGCTAATGTAATAGGTTTGCTATCTAAATATTGGTATGCGTTTTGAGTTTCTAATATTTCATTTAGTAAATACGCAGATGCACCACCAGGAACGTCTTCATCAATAATTATTAACCTATTCGTTTTTTGTATACTTTTTACAACGTCATGCTTTGTATCAAATGGAAGAAGACTTTGAGCATCAATAATTTCAATATCAATATCTACTTGAGCCAAATCTTTAACTACATCTTCTACAATTTTTAATGTAGAACCATAAGAAAGAACTGTAATATCTGAACCTTCTTTAATAGTTTCAACTACACCGATAGGAGTTCTAAATTCTCCGAAATTATTAGGTGATTTTTCTTTCAATCGATAACCATTTAGGTTTTCTACAATTAACGCAGGTTCATCACATTCAAGCAATGTATTGTAAAACCCAGCTGCTTTTGTCATATTTCTTGGCACTAATATATTCATACCTCTTAGCATATGAACAATTGCACCCATGGGTGAGCCTGAATGCCATATACCTTCTAATCTATGACCTCTGGTTCTAACAATTAAAGGAGCTTTTTGTTTTCCTGCTGTTCTATAATGAAGTGTTGCTAAATCATCACTCATTATTTGTAAACCATACAATAAGTAATCTAAATATTGAATTTCAGCAATTGGTCGTAAACCCCTTAAAGCCATTCCAATTCCTTGTCCTATAATAGTTGCTTCTCTAATTCCTGTATCTGCAACTCTGTGTAAACCATACTTTTCTTGTAAACCAACTAATCCTTGATTTACATCTCCAATATTTCCTGCATCTTCCCCAAAAATGAATAAATCCTTATGCTTTGAAAAGAGCATATCGAAGTTATCTTTTATAATAAGTCGTCCATCAACCAATTCTGCATTTTCATTATAAGTAGGTAAAACTTCTTTAACCAAACTAACTTTTTCATCAGTTTGACTATATAAATGTGAACTATATTTAGGTTGATTAATTTCGAAATAGTTATTAATCCAATTTTGTAATTGAGATTTTTCAACTAAATTTTCATTTCTTAAATATACAACAACCTTTCTTGCAGTAGATAATATATCTCTTCTTGTAGGCTCAAGAATGGAAGCTAAATCATTTTTTAATTTAGTAATAAATGCTTTATTGTTGCTTTTTAAAGCAAGCTTGTCTAATAATTTTATTAAGGAATTTTTTTCTTCTTTAACAGGAGTTAAAACTGCATTCCAAGCATCTCTTTTAGCCTTGCTAACTTCCTTTTTTGCGTCTTTTTCAATTTTTATTAATTCTTCTTCAGAATCAATAAATTTTAAAGTATTACCATTTTCATCTTTTAATTCAAACTCAATAATCCAATCACGCATTTTAACAATACAATCGTTTTGCTTTTCCCAGGTCAAGCGCTCTTTGTCTTTATAACGTTCATGTGAACCTGAGGTTGAGTGACCTTGTGGTTGGGTTAAATCTGTTACATGTATTAAAACAGGGATATGTTCTTCACGTGCTATTATTGAAGCACGGTTATAAACATCAATTAATTTAGGGTAATCCCAGCCTGCCACAGTGAAAATTTCATAACCCTTTGCATTCTCATCTCTTTGAAACCCTTTTAAAATTTCAGAAATATTTTCTTTTGTAGTTTGAAATTCTGCAGGAACAGAAATTCCATAAGCATCATCCCAAACATTTATTATCATTGGTACTTGTAATACACCTGCAGCATTTATTGTTTCAAAAAAGACCCCTTCTGATGTACTTGCGTTTCCAATGGTGCTCCAAGAAACTTCATTACCATTGTTTGATACTTTTGGGTTTTTTAACTCGGGAAGCTTTCTAAATAATTTTGATGCATGGGCTATACCTAAAGAACGAGGCATTTGACCAGCTGTTGGTGATATATCGCTACTTGAATTGTATTGTTCAGTTAAGTTTTTAAACTTTCCATTTTCATCTAAACTATGAGTAGCAAAATGACCTCCCATTTGACGACCACCAGACATTGGATCAGCTTCAATATCAGGATGCGCATAAAGTCCGGCAAAGAAAGTTTGTGGAGTTAATTCTCCGATAGCCATCATAAATGTTTGATCCCGGTAATACCCTGATCTAAAATCACCTTTTTTAAAGGCCTTGGCCATTGCTAATTGTGGAACTTCTTTTCCATCGCCAAAAATTCCAAATTTAGCTTTTCCAGTTAATACTTCTCTACGACCAAGATAACTGCATTCTCTGCTAACTACGGCAATTTTATAATCGTGTAGAACTTCTTTTTTAAATTGATTAAATGATAAAGGTTCTATGCTCGTAGCTACAGTTTTTGCATTCATATATTTGATTTTTTTAGTTGTGCAAATGTATGAATTTTTAATGATAGTTAAAAATTTGACTTTGAAAACGATTATTAATGAAAAATTAATTGGGAAAGTTCAATTAAATTAAGAATTAAATAAAAAAATCAATTTTTTATATTGGTGATTTAACTAATAAAAACCTCTTCTAATAAAATTATAAATTCTCTTAGGTTTTAGAACAAGAACAAATCTAATTTTAGAACTGTAACTAGGCTGAGATACTTCCCAACCTAAATTGGAATGCAAAGGAAAATAAACTTCTAAAATATCTTGAATAAAATTTAATCTGATACCATTCTCATGAGCAAAATAAATTTTTTCATTTTTGTTTTTCACAAAACCAACATCATTGTATACTTCTAGCCATCTCCATAATCCTACACTAGTATTTATCGTACTCATCCATTGATTTGCATAAGCAATAGGTAATTTAGATTTAAACCCACCTTCATTTATAATTATTTGTTGACTGAAAATCCCAGACTCTTCCGATCTACCTAAATAATCATATTGAAATAAATAATCGCTAGGTCTATCAAGAGCAAAACTAAAAAAATCTGTTTCGGTTTTGTTATTTATAAAAGCACCTGCAAAAAACCTAAAGTCAAATTGTCTGTTGGTATCAGTAAGTTTTCTGTAACGCGCTGTTAAAGAAAGTTTGCTGAATTTATTTGAAACTTGTAATCCAGTTGAAAAACGGATGTCTTCAATAATTTCTGGTTTTGAATAACCATAACTTAACCTGAAAACATTGTATTTATTTGTCTCAATATGCTGCGTTTGTGTAGGTGATTTCTCTCTATCTACGAAAGTGTATGCGGCTGAAATAGCATTTCGACTAATATCTCTTAAGCTTTTACGTTTAAATTCTACTAATGCAAAGGGGCTAATTGTGCTATAGGTTAAATTATCAGCATAATGAAAAGTACTTCCTGACATACCTGCCAAAAATTTATTCACTTTTTTATTTTCAGGTAAATATTCATATAAAAATGATGCAGATCCTGATATGGAATTACTGTTAGTACTATATGAAGGCGTTATTTTGTATTGAAAACTCTTATTTAAAAGCGTTTTATTAGCAATGGCTAATCCTAAAACAACACCGTCATAATAATTATATCTAAAAACAGGCGTGTAAAAAAATTGATTGTAATAAGGGTTTTCAATATCCTTCATAAACTTAAGCTGAAGTGGTCTGTTAAAGAGTTGTTTATCAATATTTTTCCAATTGTTTCTTAAGTTATATTCAGGTAATAAAGATTCATAATTAAGTGATAATTTGTCATAACCATTAGTCGGAATGGTAATTTTGGCTAATGAATCTATGTTTGTTAACCATTTAGTAAATTTTATTTCCTTGTCTTGAATTCCATACAATTGAATTGGTGTTGTGAAATTTCTTTTGTTTAAAATTTGAACTTCAAGAGAATCATTTTTTTTGGTGATTTTTTTAATGGTGTAGTCTGCTTTCTTATTGGTTTTTAAATAATCTTGTTCAAACCAAGAAATATCCTTTGTTGTTTTTGATTTTAAATAATCAATGAATAAACTACTTTGAATTTTTTGACCAGAATATTTTCTTGAAAATTCCCAAATTGTTGATTGCATGGAAACATCCTCTAAATATTTATCTAAATAATTAATTCCTAAACCAGCCTTATATTTATTGGTGATTTTTCTGTTGAAATTTGAAAGAGAATCAGATTGCGTTGTTAATGCTTGATCTAAATTTTTTCGTGCAGCAAACTGATGAACAAATTGATATTTTTCGTTAAAGTTGATTTTAGCTAAATTAAAGCTTCTAACTCCCCATAGCTTTGATACATTTCCTATTGCTTTAATTTCGGGATAATATCGTTCAACATATTTTATCATTAAATAAGTTTGCAAGCCATCTGCTAACCAATAATCCTCTCGATCATTAAAAATAAAAATTTGGTCAATATATTTTTTAGAAAGTATTTTAAAAAGCTTAATATCATATTCAAATGCATCGCTATAAGCAGCTATGAAAGATGGCAGTTGATTAAAACCATATACTGGGTTTTTTTCATACTCAATTTTATTAAGGAATATTTTTTCCTGAGGGTATTCGCCTAAATATAATTGAAGGAAGTAAAATTCACGTTTTAAAATACTCGTTTTAAGGTTATATGCTAATTTGTCAGAATCAAGATTTGTTGAAATTGTTAAATCATCAAAATTAAATTTCTGAAAATCGTTATTTGTAGTAATATTTAATTCAACATCAACCTGTTTAGTGCCGATTAGTTTATAATTTTTTAGGTTTTTAACGGTATCAGTTAAAATTTTTAAATTACTATGAACATTATAACCTTCAGGAACTTTTAAGTTAATATTGTAATTTGTATAATCAAAGTACATATCATCCATATCTAAATTACTTTGTATATGCCATTTGTTTGAATAAATAGCAGGCATTAAATACCAATATCTTAAATTATAAGAATTTGTATTAGCACCGTAACTAGTAAATTTATCTTTAGGAATTTTCACTGTATAGTTTGCAGTGATTTTTACTGAATCTTTTGGTTTTAGAAATTGATTTAAATGTACTTTTATGATATCTGGATTGTTTTCAGAAACTTTCCATAAAGTGGTGTCATATTTATCTGAAATATTATTAATAGTAGTATTTCCTCGATGCTTATCATTAGCAAAATGAAAAGATTTAGAATAGTTTTCTATAAAACGTTTTGCTAACGGAGTATTTTTATTGGCATAGGAGTTAGGCCAATTATGAAAATAAAGAATATTTAAAATACTATCAGATTTATTATGAAAATAAATTTCTTGCTCGATTTGAAGCTCATTTGTTTCAGTATTTAATATCGCAGATATATTTATTTTGTTAGTTTGAGAAAATGAATTCAAACTAACAAAAAAGAAAAGGAAAACTACAAATGCATTTTTTTTCAAACGTGTTATTTTAGAAATTAGGACTTAAACTATATTTTTTATAGAAAGTATCAATTACTTCTAAAACTTCTGCTTCGGTATCTACAATTGAAATTAAATCTAAATCTTTAGGACTGATATTTCCTTCTTCAAGTAATGTGTTTTTAATCCATTCCATTAGTCCAGACCAGAATTTTCTACCAACTAAGACAATAGGAAACTTACCTATTTTATTTGTTTGAATTAAGGTTATTGCCTCAAAAAGTTCATCCATAGTACCAAAACCACCAGGCATTACCACAAAACCTTGAGAATATTTAACAAACATAACTTTTCGAACAAAAAAGTAATCGAAATCTAAACTTTTATCAGGATCAATATACGGATTGTCATGCTGTTCAAATGGTAGTTCTATATTTAATCCAACAGAAGTTCCATGACCTCTTGCTGCTCCTTTATTTCCAGCTTCCATAATTCCGGGCCCACCTCCAGTTACAACTCCATAGCCGCTTTGAGTTAGTTCAAAAGCAATATTTTCGGCTAATTTATAATACTTATGATCAGGTTTGGTTCTAGCAGATCCAAAAATGCTTACGCAAGGGCCAATTTTTCCTAGGCGTTCAAACCCTTCAACAAACTCTGCCATTATTTTAAAAATAGCCCAAGAGTCGTTTGTTCTTATTTCATTCCATGTTTTTTGTTTAAATTTTTCACGGATTTTTTTATCTTCATTAGCAGTCATATGCGTATTATATTTTATTAAGTTGTTAAATATCAATTTTTTTTAAGGAGCAACCAAATTTAATTCTGATTTTAAGAATTTCGCGGTATAACTATTTTTGTGCTTGCAAATTTCTTCAGGTGTTCCAGAGCATATTAACTTACCTCCGTTTTTTCCACCTTCCATTCCAATATCAATAATATGATCAGCTAATTTTACAACATCTAAATTATGTTCAATTACCAATATTGTATTGCCTTTATCAGTTAGTTTATTAAGAACTTCCATTAAAACACGAATGTCTTCAAAATGTAATCCAGTAGTTGGTTCATCTAAAATATAGAAGGTATTTCCAGTATCTCTTTTAGATAGTTCTGACGCTAATTTAATGCGTTGTGCTTCTCCACCTGAGAGAGTTGTTGATTGTTGTCCAAGGGTAATATATCCTAAACCTACATCATGAATGGTTTTTAAGTTTCTATATATTTTTGGAATATGCTCGAAAAAATCAACAGCTTCATCAATTGTCATGTTTAAAACATCTGAAATAGATTTACCTTTATATCTAATTTCTAAAGTTTCACGATTGAATCGTTTTCCTTGACAAGTTTCACACTCAACATGTACATCGGGTAAAAAATTCATTTCAATAACACGAACTCCACCACCTTGACAAGTTTCACATCTTCCAGCTTTAACATTAAATGAAAATCTTCCAGGCTTATAACCTCTAATAGCTGCTTCACTTGTTTTGGCGTATAAACTTCTAATTTCACTAAAAACACCCGTGTAAGTTGCAGGGTTTGATCTTGGTGTTCGTCCAATAGGAGATTGGTCTATAGCAATTACCTTATCAATATGTTCTAATCCTTTGATAGATTTAAAAGGCATTGGTTTTTTAACGCCTCTATAAATATGTTTGTTCAAAATAGGGTAAAGAGTTTCATTAATCAATGTAGATTTTCCACTTCCTGAAACTCCTGTTACGCAAATGAGTTGTCCCAAAGGAAAATCAACTGAAATGTTTTTCAAATTGTTTCCTGTACAACCTTTAATTGAGATTTTATGACCATTCCCTTTTCTTCTTGTTTTTGGAATTTCAATCTCCTTGGAACCATTTAAGTAATCAGCCGTTAAAGTTTTATGTTCTAAAAGTTCGGAAAAAGTACCCTCGCTAACAATTTCACCACCATGATTTCCTGCACCAGGCCCAATATCAATTACGTAATCGGCATGCTCAATCATATCCTTATCATGTTCAACTACAATAATTGAATTTCCAACATCTCTTAAGTTTATTAAGGAGTTTATCAATTTTTGGTTGTCTCTCTGGTGTAAACCAATACTGGGTTCATCTAATATGTATAAAACACCAACTAATTGAGAACCTATTTGAGTTGCAAGTCTAATTCGCTGAGCTTCACCCCCCGATAAAGATTTTGAACTCCGATCTAAAGTCAAATATCCTAAGCCTACATTTAATAAAAATTGTATACGTGTTCTTATTTCCTTTAAAATTTCAGATCCAATTTTTAATTGTTTCTCACTTAGTTTGTTTTCAATATTTTCAAACCATTTTGCGAGTTCAGAAATGTCAAATTGTGCTAATTCAGAAATATTTTTTTTATTTATTTTAAAGTATAAAGCTTCTTTCTTAAGTCTTTTTGAATCACAGGTTTCACAATTTACTTCATCCATGAAATCTTTTGCCCAACGTTTTATAGATCTTGACTCACTATTCTTATATTGATTTTGAATAAAATTAATAATTCCTTCAAAATCGATTTCATAAGATCTTGTAACACCAACAGTTTTTGAAGTAACTTTAAATTTTTCATTACCTCCATTTAAAATTATATTTAACGCTTCTTCTGGAATTTTTGATATAGGATCACTTAAATCAAATTTATAACGATCTGCAATTAATTGAAGTTGTTTAAAAATCCAGCTACTTTTTTGTTCTCCTAATGGTGCAATACCACCATTTTTGATAGATAATCCATCATTAGGTATTATTTTTTGATGATTAACCTGATTTATTTTTCCTAATCCGTTACATGTTGGACATGCTCCTTTGGGTGAATTAAATGAAAAGCTATTAGGCTCTGGGTTAGGGTAGGAGATACCTGTGTCTGGACACATTAATTCACGACTAAAATAACGATGTGTAGTTGATCCATGTTCTAAAACCATTAAAATGTTTTCACCTGAATATAATGCGGTTGTAATTGTTTCAACCAATCTTTTTTCTGAAGATTTGTCCACTAATAATCTGTCAATTACAATCTCAATATCATGTGTTTTATATCGATCTAATCGCATTCCTTTCTCAATTTCACGAATTTCACCATCAACTCTAACTCGTAAAAATCCTTGTTTTGCTATTTGCTCAAAAAGCTCTCTGTAATGACCTTTTCTCGACTTGATAATTGGTGCTAAGATTGCTATTTTTTTTCCATTATAGTCATTGAGAATCAATTCTTTGATTTGATCATCACTATAACTAACCATTTTTTTATTGGTGTTATAAGAATAAGCATCTCCGGCACGTGAATATAACAATCTTAAAAAATCATAAATTTCGGTAATTGTACCAACTGTAGATCTTGGACTTTTATTTGTTGTTTTCTGTTCAATAGAAATTACAGGTGAAAGACCATCAATTTTATCTACATCAGGTCTTTCTAATCCTCCTAAAAATTGCCTTGCATAGGCAGAAAAAGTTTCAATATACCTTCTTTGGCCTTCAGCATAAATAGTGTCAAAAGCTAACGATGATTTACCACTTCCACTTAAACCAGTTATTACTACTAATTTTTCTCTTGGGATTCGGACATCAATATTTTTTAAATTATGAACCCGAGCACCAAGAACTTCAATATATTCTTCTTGTTTTGCCATTTGTTTTTAGGAAAGTTGCAAAGTTAAAAAATTGTAACTATAAATTAGTTAAAGACTTATATCTTATTTATGAAATTAGTATATTGCGATAAAATTCTAAAGCTTTTAAATTGATTGATTCGTTAAGACATTATTTTGAAAAACATGGTTTTGCAGTTTCCTCAAGATTTGCCGATAGATTGGGTATTCGTGTTGCAAACGTAAGACTGTTTTTTATCTATATTTCATTTGTAACATTTGGTTTTTCTTTTGGAATATATTTAACCTTAGCTTTTTTACTTCGTTTGAAAGATTTAATTTATACAAAAAGAAATTCTGTATTTGATTTATAATTAATTATGGTTGTTAAAACAAAATTATATATTTCAATATTACTGCTTATTACAGTTCTAATTATTGGTGTTGCAGGTTTTATTTATGTGTCAAATGAATCATTTATAGATTCATTATATATGACCGTAATTACTATGTCTACTGTTGGTTTTGGGACATTGCATGAGTTAAACGAATCAGAGAAGTTATTTACAATTTTTTTAATAATATTAAGTATTGGAGTGTATGGTTATGCGGTAACAGCTTTAACAGAATATTTAGCAAATGACAACTTTTTTCAACAACTAAAAATAAAAAAAATGCAACAAAAAATTCAAAAATTACAGAATCATACTGTTGTATGTGGGTACGGTAGAAATGGAAGGCAAGCAGTAGTTAAGCTTAAAAAATTTAATATGCCTTGTATAGTAATTGAAAAGGATAAAGATATATTAGAGGAGTTGGACCAGAATAATATTATGTATGTTGAAGGGGATGCTACTGGTGATGAGGCACTTGAAAAGGCTAATATTAGAAACGCTAAAAGTTTGATAACAGCTTTACCATCTGATGCAGATAATTTATTTGTTGTGCTTTCGGCCAGACAAATTAATAAAGAATTCATAATTATTAGTAGAGCATCAAATGAATCTTCTATTAAAAAATTAATGATTGCGGGAGCGTCAAATATAATTATGCCTGATAAAATCGGCGGAATGCATATGGCTTCATTAGTTGTTACACCCGATTTAGTTGAATTTGTTGAGCGACTAACTATTGATGATGATTCTGCTGCAAATTTAGA
>Ga0193962_1000735_pt1 | contig 15225 bp, 13 predicted proteins | sample FB_5_MG_FD_140335 | JGI IMG/M metagenome (GOLD analysis project Ga0193962, IMG submission 140335) | Microbial mat bacterial communities from the Broadkill River, Lewes, Delaware, United States - FB_5_MG | ecosystem: Environmental > Aquatic > Freshwater > River > Microbial mats | place: USA...
GATAGTTTTTCTTGAAATCAATATTAAAAATGTAGCAGTTTAAACCTCTATCTTTAATTCATCATAATTATGATTAAAACTATACATATAATCGAAAATATTAGACAATGGATTTTAAAAACTTTGTCTCCTTTATTTTTTCGTATTTCTTTCATATATTCAATGAGTTCTTCAAATTTCATTATTGAGGTTAGCATAATTGTAAACATTATGTAATGAAATATATAGCGAAAAGCACTTCTAGCTTCTATACTAACCATTATATACCATAATAGCATCATCAAAAGTCCAACAATATATAGGATATGAAAATATACTTTCATATCATAGTGATCACATCCTCTTTCAGGCTTTTTCAATACTAGCTTAATTATCTTTTTCATCTATTTATCCTCAGTATTTTTTTTGAATTTGATTTTGCTAACTAAAAAACTCGAAATATATAAACATATCTCGAGTTTACTTAACTACTCTTTTGTCGTAATATTTTTATTTTTCTTTTCCTTTATAATGTTTTTGATAACATTAAATTTCAACATAAGTGTAAGTATTACCAAACATATTAAAATTTGCAAAGTAGGTTTAAAGAAATCCTTATAATATATTATTCCACTTATATATGAATAAATCAAACCTATACACATAAATATATATAAATAATGTAAGTAGACTTTTATATTATTTTTTTCATCCCTTTCTGGTTTTTTAAATAATTCTTTTACAAATCTTTTTACTGACATATTTTCTCCACACAATCTTTATTTTAAAAACATTATTTTCATATTCTACATAACCTTCTAAATACATTCATTTCAAATAATTATATTTTCCATTTTTAAATCTTACGCATTATTATATAGAACGATTCCGTTTTTTAACATTTATATTATAATCACAACCTGTTTAATTGTCAAGTTTTTTTACAATATTGACATTTGCTTTTATTAGTGCTAGACTGAAATGTAATTGATTAAAATTTCAAATAATACATTGGGAGAAACTTATATATGAATCATAAAAAAATACTATTTACATCATTATCCATGTTAACACTTCTAGTAGTCAGTACAATTATAGGATATTTTATATATACTGAACTTTCTATCAGCAATCAAATTTCAAATTTAATTATCATCTTATTTTTTTCATTGAATGCATTTTCAGTATTAATAGCTATACTTCTAAATAAATTTGTTGAATTAAATATAATAAAAGGAGTGTTACTTAACTCTATAGTCATAATGCTAGGATTTATACTGTTAAAACTCTTTGTTTAATAATATTATATTTTCAAGTTCCATAAACATCCTTAAGCAATAGCATTTATATGCAAAAATCTATTGAAGATACTTCTTAAAAAGTATATAATGTAAACGTGAAAATAAATAATGTGAGGTGTAAAATGTTTAAAGAAAGAATAACAAAAACTCAGGAATTTATGAAAGATAGAAATATTGATTTCTTATTGATTCCTACAAACGATTACCACAATTCAGAGTATATACCTGAATATTTCAAAATTCGTGTTTTTTTAAGCGGTTTTACAGGATCTGCAGGAACTCTTTTAATAGCTAAAGAATCTGCATATTTGTGGACAGATGGTAGATACTTCATTCAAGCGGAAAAACAATTAGCAGGTAGTGGTATACAACTAATGAAGATGGGACAAGAAGGTGTTCCTACTGTTAGTGAATTTTTCAAGAAAGAATTAACTGAAGGAAAAACTTTAGCATTTGATGGAAAACTAGTCAATGTTGCCAATGCTGAAAATTACAAAAAAATTGCCGAGAAAAACAAGGCAGAAGTATCACCTAATGTTGATTTCATCAATGAAATTTGGACTGATAGACCAAATATGCCTAAGGATAAAATATTTACTTTAGATAAATCAATAACTGGTGAAGATAAAGAATCAAAAATTGAAAAAATAAGAAAAGAAATGAAGAAAAATGAGTGTGATTATTTTGTAGATAATGATTTAACTTGCATATGCCACACATTAAATATAAGAGGTAATGATATCAAATGTGTCCCTGTAGTTTTAAGTTACATGGTTATTTCTATGGATGAAACTATCTTATTCACTGACACCAGCAAAATATCGGAGCCTTTAGACGGTGTAACAGTTAAAGATTATGAGAATATATATACTTATTTTGATGATATAAAAGATAAATCTATACAAATAGACCCTAGTTCAATGAACTACACTTTATTTGATTCTATGCAAAAAAATAATGAAGTTAAAAAAATTGATAGTCCTATATATCTTATGAAAGCTATCAGAAATGAAAAACAATTAGAAAATATAAGAAAGGCTCATGTTGCTGATGCAGTAGCCATGATTAATTTCATGTATGAGTTAAAAAATGATAAATTAAATGATATAGATGAAGTTCAAGTAGATGAGCTTCTTACAAAATATAGAAAAGATCAAGGTGCCTTTGAAAACAGTTTTGATACTATAGCTGGTTACAAAGAAAATGCAGCTCTAATGCACTATAAAGCAAACAAGGAAACTTGCAAAAAAATAGGAAATTCAGGTATGTTATTAATAGATTCAGGCGGACAATACATGACTGGAACTACTGATACTACTAGAACTTTTATCATGGGAGATATCAGTGATGAAGAAAGAACTAGCTATACTCTTGTATTAAAAAGTGTTATTGCTCTTTCTAAACAAAAATTCCTATATGGATGCACTGGTTTAACTCTAGATATATTAGCTAGACAATTCTTATGGAATCAAAACATGGATTATCAATGTGGTACTGGACACGGAGTAGGACATATACTAGGAGTTCATGAAGGACCACACGGCTTCAGATGGAAATCTAAACCTGGTGTGAATGAACAAGCTTATTTAGAAAAAGGTATGACTATAACAGTTGAACCAGGAGTTTATATTAATGGTAAATATGGCATAAGAACTGAAAATGAACTTATAGTCAAAGAAGGTGTAAAAAACGAATACGGTCAATTCATGGAATTCGAAACTATGACTTACACACCTATAGATTTAGATGGTATCAATTATTCTATGCTATCTGAAGAAGAAAAAAATTGGATGAAAGAATTTAATACTAATTGCTATGAAAACACAAAAGAATTTTTATCTAAAGAAGTAGCAAATTGGATGAAAGAATATCTTTCACTTTAAGGAAAATTATGAAAATCAAACAGATTAGAGATATTACACTAGTACATATAAATGAAGATACAATCATGGGAGTCTCAGTAGACTCCTGTGGAGGTATCGGTGAGAAAATCAATGATACCATATACGCACCTACAAAATTAGTAGGAAGTCAAACAGCAAAAGTTTTGTTAGCAGAACTCATCAGCATGGGTTTCAAACCAAAAATTATATCCGATGGTATCGCCAATGAAATGAATGACACAGGAGAAAAAATAATATCAGGAATTAAAGAAACTGTATCAAAGCTTAAAAATTCAGATATACATATTACAGGTTCTACCGAAGAAAATGCCCTAACAAATCAAACAGCTATAGGAACAACTTGCATAGGTTTTGCTAAACCTGAACAGCTAAAATATAAATGTTCACTTGACGGGGATATGATAGCTCTAGCTGGCATGCTAGCAGTAGGTCCTGAAGTTGTTAATAATCCTGATAAAATATTACAAATCGAAGATTTTGAATATCTAGGCGAAAAACCATTTATACATCAAATAGTACCAGTTGGTTCAAAAGGTGCTGAATATGAAGCAGACATATTATGTATGGAAAACAATATGACCTTCTGTAAGTTAGATAGCAGCTCCGTAGATTTTCATAAATCAGGAGGACCTTCATGTGCAGCCCTCTTAAGCTTTGCTGAAAAGGATAAGAAAAAAATAGTAGAAATATTTGATAGACTAAATAAATCACTCACAGTTATAGGCCATATGAGGAGAGAAGATGGTAAATAAAACAATTGACCACTTAAAGAAAAATTGGCCAATTTACACTGATATATTATTCGCCATATTTTTCACATTAGGCATCATGTATAAAGCTTGGTACTTTCAAAATTCAGCCGCCATGGTCCATCAAGGTGCAGAATTTTTAGAGCATGATCAAATTGTGTTCGATGCCATCATGTTTTCAACATTATTAATAACAGCAATAGTTGTAGGAATATTTAAGAAACACAAGATAGAAGTTTTTTTTATACTTAGTGCAATCATAGGATTTTGGCTATGCGCTGACACTGTATATTTCAGATACTACTCTGCACCTACAAGTATATCTATGATCTATCAGCTCAGTTTCTTAGGCGATATCAGTGCTAGTACAGGTTCATTATTTGTACAGAGAGATTGGCTATTTTTCTTAGATTTACCAATATACATAATAGCCATTGCCTTAAAAATAATAATTAAAGCAAAAACAAAACATAAAGAAGTGAAATTCAATTATATATACCGAACTATTGCTATTCCGCTAGCCATTATATTCATATTTACTTCTATAAATAATATGAATCAACTATATGATAAAACTTTAAATGCTATGTTTAATTATGATAAAACATTAGCAGCTAAAGATTTAGGAATAGTGTATTATCATTTTTATGATATAAAACAGATAGGAAAAGATGAAATAATTAGAAGACTTCCTATAAATAAAAAAGATAGGGAATTTATTGACAACTACTTTGCAGACAAACAGAAATCAAAACCTGATGTTTCTAAGTGGGAAGGTATAGCAAAAGATAGAAATATAATCATATTACAGTGCGAGGCATTGCAATCTATACCTATTGAAAAGTCAATAAACGGAGAAGAAATAACTCCTTTTCTTAATAATCTAATTAAAGATAGCGCCTACTTCACCAATATGTACCATCAAGTAGCTGGAGGAAATACAGTCGATGCAGAATTCATGATGAATAATTCATTGTATCCTATAAAATCAGGAGCTGTATATTTCAGATATTCTAATAATGAATATTTTTCATTACCTTATTACTTAAACAATAAAGATTATAATTGTTATGCTGCTCATGCTTACAAACCATCATTTTGGAATAGATTATCATTCTATCCCAACGAAGGATTTAATAATTTTTTTAGTATGAATGATTATGAATTAGATGAAAAAGTAGGTTGGGCACTCAGTGATGAGTCATTTTTCCGACAAAATTTAGATATGATTGATAAGAAAAATCCATATTATCTATTCAATGTAACTTTGAGCAACCACCATCCTTATGATGGATTCATGCATTTTGATAATATAAATATTGAAGGATATGAAAATACTCAATTAGGGAACTTCATTAGGGGTTCTAGATATACAGATGCTTGTATAAAAAAATTGTTTGATGATTTGAAGAGCAGAGGATTATATGATAATTCAATAATAATTATATATGGAGACCATTCCGCTTTATTTAGAGATCAAAAAGATGATGTCAGTAGATTTATGGACTTTGAATACAATGAATTTGAATGGAAAAAAATACAACAAGACCCTTTTATTATTCATGTAGCAAATTCTGAACTCAAAACTAGAGTTGATAATGTATGCGGACAAATAGACATGTTGCCTACCTTAGCGAATCTAATGGGAATTGATATGCCTTATACATTGGGAAAAGATATGCTGAACTTACCAAACAATTATGGATACGCTGTTTTAAGAAATGGCTCTGTGATAACAGACGATTTCATGTATTTAACTGATTTTGACATCTGTTATGATATGAAAACTGGAAACGAAATTGATAAATCATTATATACAAAGCAAATTGATAAATTACTTGATGATTTAAAAATTTCCGACATAATAATAGGCAAGAATTACTTTAAACTTAAAAAATAAATATATATAAAAAAACCGATATATTTCATATCGGTTTTTTTTGTGCTATTTATATTATTGACTATTGTGTCATATAAATCTATTCTACTGCTGATGCTAATTTATCTGCATCTATATTATTATCACTTAATCCATTTAGAATTGCATTAACTATAATTCCAACTAATGCTGCTAAACTTAATCCACCAAATGCAATATTATCAGTAATTTTTATTGCTAAATCAAAGCCTAAGAATGGTTGTAAATATGTTCCATACAGGCCAATAATCAATATAGTTGCAATTACTATTATATTTTTAGGATTAAACTCAACTTTTTCCAATCTAAGTGTATTGAATCCTACATACGAAATCATACAGTATAACATAAGTGAAATACCACCCATTACCGGAACTGGTATACTTGTTAAAAATCCACCAACTTTTCCTACAAAGGCTAATACTATAGCAAAACATGCTGCTATCTCTAGATTTCTAGGATTATAATTCTTAGTCATTGCTAAAACACCTGTATTTTCACCATAAGTTGTATTAGCAGGTCCACCTATACATCCGGCGAACATAGTTGCTAAACCATCACCTAAAAGTGTTCTATTTAAGCCTGGATCCTTTATAAAATCTTTTCCAACCACTTGTCCATTTGTTGTTATATCTCCTATATGTTCCATAAATACTGCTAAAACTATAGGTGCAATCATCATGATAGCTCCAAAATCAAATTTTGGGAATGTAAAATCTGGTATTTTAAACCAACTAGCATTTGTTATTACAGCAGAATTAACTAATTCTGGTGCAAAGAAAAATGTTAATAAATATCCTAAAATTATGGCTATTAGAATGTTTAATTGCTTTATAAATCCCTTAGCGAATTTCGAAATACCTACTGCTGTTACTAGTGTAATCACTGCTATAACAATATTTGCCTTGCAATTTCCTATTGCAACTGGAACTAAATTAAGTCCAATCACTATAATCATAGGTCCTACTACTTGTCCTGGTAATAATCTTCTGATTTTATCCACACCAATTTTATTAATTAACAAAGATGCTAAAACATAAATACATCCTGCTACAAATATTCCACCCTGAGCATAACTTACACTACCGTATTGTTGTGTAACGGCTACTATAGGGGCTATAAATGCAAATGATGAACCTAAGAAAACTGGTACTTTGAATTTAGTACATACATGAAATATGAGAGTTCCTACTCCCGCTGAAAAAAGTGCTACTGATATGTCTAGTCCTGTTAATAAAGGTACTAAGACCGTTGCGCCAAACATGGCAAGAAGATGTTGAAGACCAAGAATAAAATTCTTAACTCCAATTTTACTTGAATAATTGTTCATGATTTAATTTCCTCCCTTTTCGATATCACGGTATCGATTTAAAGTTTCTCTACGAAGTATATTACTATAAATAAATCTATTTGTCAATAAAAATTTTAACCATGAAAGTAATTCATTATAGAATCAAATCCTCTAAATGTTGTAAATACAGCTGTCTAACACTATCATATTCGCCTAATCCTTTTAATTCATAGCTCACATGATAACCTTCTTTTTCTAAAATGTTTTTCCAAGAATCATCTTCGTCTCCAGCCATATCATTATTTGCATGATCACCTGCTACTAACATAAAGGGAAACAGCTTAACATTTTTTATATTTCTCTTTTTCATAGATTTAACTACATCCTCAATAGCTGGAAAGCCTTCAACAGTCCCTACAAAATAATTTTCAGAACCTGCAATTTTTAAATGATAGTCTAAACAAGCATATGTAGCATTAGCATGGTGTTCAGTTCCATGTCCCATAAAAATCACTGCTGACTCATCATCAATATTTTTGTACGTTTCTTCAATTAATATATCTCTCACTTTCTCGTAATCGCTATGAGCATCTAAAAGTGGTTTTCCTATTTTAATCGTACTAAATTTTCCAGTATATTCATTAGCAATAGAAGATATTTTATCATATTCCACTCCATTCATAATTAAAGTTGGCTGTATAAATACTTCAGTATAATTTGCTTCTTTCAGTTCGTCTAATTTTTCACCTAAGTTTTTTATTTTAATATCATCTCTGTTTTTTATTTTATTGATAATTATTTGAGATGTAAATACTCTATGCAAATCATAATCACATGCATATTTTTCATCAATTAGTTTTTCCACACTTTCAATGTTATTTTTTATAGATTCTAAATACGATGTTCCAAAACTTGATACAATAATTGCTTTTTTGCTCATGAGAACCTCCAAAATTTATTATGATTTGAAATTACCACATAATGGATTAGAAGTCAATAGTATAACTAAATATTATTAGTATACATATAGAAATTAATTGATTTTTTTGAAACTTTCATATATACTATATGAAGAAGGTTTAAAAAAAGTTTGTTTGATTAATATCATTTAGACACTGTTTCTTATGTGTGTTCAATAAAATTATTGATAATAAAGGATATTTTTTTCATATAATTTATGGAAAGAATCAATACTTTTGTTGAATTGCACAAGTTCATGTCAAAGTTGCAAGGATGCAATTCAATTGTGATAGGCAAAATGCAGTGTTGAGCTATTTTTATACATATTAATTTTAAGTTTATGCATGATATCATTTGATTTTTTAGGAAAACATTATTTTTTATTTATTTAATGCGATATTGTTATTTTTTTAATAATTGAATTGATATTTGTATAAGATAGGTATATAATAATCATGTGAAAAGTTAAGAGGCTTAATCACCGCTTAAAAAAAATTGTTTTAGAAAGGTGGTCATTATGGACAAAATTATTTCAATCAAAGACGCCGTTAATAAAGTAGAAGACGGTATGACTTTAATGGTTGGGGGATTCTTGGCAAACGGAACTCCTGAAGCATTAATAGACGCATTAGTAGAAAAAGGTGTTAAAAACTTAACGCTAATATGTAACGATACAGGATATGTTGATAAAGGAATTGGTAAAATGGTAGTTAATCATCAATTCAAAAAAATCATCGCTTCTCACGTTGGTACAAACAAAGAAACTGCTAATCAAATGAACTCTGGAGAAACTATAGTAGATTTAGTTCCTCAAGGAACATTAGCAGAAAGAGTTAGATGTGGAGGAACTGGCTTAGGCGGAGTTCTTACACCAACTGGAATCGGTACAGAAATCGAAGAAGGAAAACAAAAAATCACAGTGGATGGACAAGATTATTTATTAGAAACTCCATTACACGCTGACGTTGCTATATTATTTGCTAGCACTGTAGATAAAAAAGGTAACATGATTTTCAATAAATCTATGAAAAACTTTAATCCAATGATGGCTATGGCAGCAGATACTGTTATAGTTCAAGCTGGAAACATCGTTGAAATCGGAGAGATAAACCCTGATCACGTTATGACATCAGGAATATTTGTTGATTATATCGTTGGAGGTGACAAATAATGGCTATGGATAAATATCAAATCAAAGCATGTATAGCAAAAAGAGTTGCTAAAGAATTACATGATGGAGACGTAATAAATTTAGGTATAGGTCTTCCAACTATGGTTGCTAACTATACTCCAGCAGATATGGATGTTACTTTCCAATCTGAAAACGGATTTTTAGGATTAGGACCTGCTCCAAAAGAAGGAGAAGAAGATATCGAATTAGTAAACGCTGGTGGACAATATGTGACAATATTACCAGGTGGATGTTATTTTGATAGTGCTACTTCATTTGGAATCATCAGAGGCGGACACGTAGACGCTACAGTATTAGGCGCTATGCAAGTAGATGAATTAGGAAATCTTGCAAACTACAAAATTCCTGGAAAAATGGTTCCTGGAATGGGTGGAGCTATGGACCTTGTTGTTGGTGCAAAAAAATGTATCATTGCAATGACTCATACTCAAAAAGGAAATCCTAAGATTTTAAAAGAGTGTACTTTACCACTTACTGCAAAAGCTCAAGTTAATCTTATCATCACAGAAATGGGTGTTATAGAAGTAACTGAAAAAGGTTTAGTATTAAGAGAATTAGGACCTGAAGCTACAGTAGAAGAAATCAAAGCCGCTACAGCAGCAGAATTAATCATTCCAGAAGGTGAAATCGCACGTTTTGAAATGTAATAAATAAAAGAAAAAGCCAGTTTTTTTCAAACTGGCTTTTTTATATTATATATAATATTCAATCTAACTTAAGCATCAAAATGTTTTTTTACAGCCTCATAAGTTTCATCACTAATTATATGCTCTATTCTACAAGCATCTTCCTCAGCTATTTCCTCAGAAACTCCTAATTTAACTAACATCTTAGATACTAATCTATGCCTATCTAATATTTTTTCAGCAAGAGCTTGACCCTTTTCAGTTAATTTGATAAAATGGCTCTTATCCACTGATATAAATTCTTCTTTCTTTAAATCACTCATAGCTCTACTTACGCTAGCTCTAGAATAACCTAATTCTTCACTAATATCTATAGAACGAACATATCCATTTTTCTTAAACAATACCAATATCGTTTCTAAATACATTTCTTTTGATTCATTATCCTTCTTCATAATTCCTCCTAAAATTCTCTCATATTGCAATTATGCAAATCCTATAAGCACACCAATTGTGTGCACAATAAATGCTAAAACCCATGCAATTACTGACTGCCATATAGCTACAGAAACCGCAGAAACTTTTGAATTAAACTCGTTTTTCACTGCTGCTACAGCTGCTACACAAGGAGTATAATACAAAGTAAAAGTTAAAAATACAAATGCTGTAAATGGCGTAAACATAGTTACTATACCACTTGTATCACCACCTAATAAAACAGTAAAAGTACTAACAACACTTTCTTTTGCAATAAATCCAGTAATAAGTGCTGTAGAAGCTCTCCAATCTCCAAATCCTAAAGGTTTGAAAATAGGTGCTATAAATCCACCTAACATGGCTAACATACTATCTTCTGAAGATGCTGCTACATTTAACCTTATATCAAATGTTTGTAAAAACCAAATAACGATAGATGCTAAAAATATAATTGTAAATGCCTTAGTAGCAAAATCTTTAGCCTTATCCCATATCAAATGTAATACCGACTTCATACTTGGAAATCTATAATTAGGCAATTCCATAACAAAAGGTATTGGTTCACCTTTATATTTAGAATTTTTCAACAAATATGCATATAAAATACCTGCTAATAAACCACCTGCATATAAAACCATAATTACTAATACAGCATATTTATCAAAAAACGCGGCTGTAAACATAGCGTAAATTGGTAACTTAGCTGAGCAGGACATAAATGGAGTTAAAAGAATAGTCATTCTTCTATCTCTTTCAGATGAGAGTGTTCTAGTTGCCATGATGGCAGGAACCGAACATCCAAATCCTATAAGCATAGGAACAAAACTTCTACCAGATAATCCTATTCTTCTAAGAGGTTTATCCATAACAAAAGCTATTCTAGCCATATATCCCGTATCTTCCATGATAGATAAAAAGAAAAACAAAACAACTATAATAGGCAAAAATGACAAAACACTACCTACTCCAGCAAATATTCCATCTATGATGAGCGAATGAACTACTTCATTTAATCCAAATGAAGTTAAAGCTATGTCAACTAAATTCGTCAAAGCACCTATACCTATATCTAAAAGTCCCGATAACCATGGCCCTATAACACTAAATGTCATATAAAACATAAATGCCATTATAGCTATAAAGGATGGTATAGCAGTGTGCTTTCCCGTCAATATATTGTCTATCCGCTTACTTCTCTTTCTTTCCAAGCTCTCAGCTGGATGTATAACTGTTGCATCACATATTTTTTCAATAAATCTAAATCTAACATCAGCTACAGCAGCAAATTTATCAACACCGCTCTCTTCTTCTAACTGATCTATAATATGAGATACAATATCTTTTTCATTATCATCTAATTTCAATCTCTCTAAAATTAACGCATCGCCTTCAATCAATTTTCCAGCCGCAAATCTAAGTGGTACTCTAATAGACCTAGCATGATCTTCTATAACATGAATAATAGAATGTATGCTTCTGTGTATAGCTGCTTCAACTTTATCACCATTGGTATCACAAAAATCCATTCTCCCTGGTCTTTCTCTGAATCTAGCTACTCTAACTGCATGTTCAACTAGTTCGTCTATACCTTCATTTTTAACTGCTGAAATTGGAATTACTGGAATACCCAATGCTGCTTCTAAAGCATTTATCTTTATAGTTCCACCATTTTCTCTAACTTCATCCATCATATTTAATGCTAATACCATAGGAATGTTTAATTCTATAAGCTGCATAGTCAAATACATATTTCTCTCAATATTTGTTGCATCAATAATATTTATGATTCCTTTTGGCCTTTCATCAAATAAAAAACCCCTAGTTACTAATTCTTCTGATGAATAAGGTGACAAAGAATATATACCGGGTAAATCAGTCACAGTTGCTTCTGAATGCCCTTTTATAATTCCATCTTTTCTATCTACCGTTACTCCTGGGAAATTCCCTACATGTTGATTAGCACCTGTCAGTGCATTAAACAAAGTAGTTTTTCCACAATTTTGATTACCAATTAATGCAAAAGATAGCTTTTCGCCTTCTGCCAAAACTCTTCCTTTGCGTTTAGAACTATAACTACCCATCTCGCCTACTCCAGGATGATCATCATAACTTCTCATTTTTTTCTTACAGTTTTGCTCTTTATTTGAATTGCTAACAATTTTCTCAACAGATTTTTCATCTATTTCAATTTTAGCTGCATCATCCAAACGCATAGATAACTCATAGCCTCTAAGTCTGAGCTCTATGGGATCTCCCATAGGTGCAATTTTTACAATCTCTACACATGTACTAGGGACTAGACCCATCTCTAGTAAATGATGCCTAAGTGATTCCTCACCGCTTACAGACACAATATTTGCACTATAACCAACTTTTAAATCTGCTAATTTCATATTCAATTTTTACCCTAACCTTATAAATAACTTCTAGACCTTATAACTTTTTCATGTGTAAATAATTATGTAACAAACGTTTCTCTTTAGTAAACATTATTACTTACTACTAACTAATTATATAATACAGATAATTGATTATCAAGCTTAATTTTAATAAATCAAGATTTATTTAAGATAAATGCTTATGCTCTATTTTTCTAATCAAAAATCATATATATATTCGGTTTGTTTTCTTTTCTTTGTATTCTTCTTCTAATTCATTTTTATGATATAAAAATCCTTCATCATCATAATATCTAGCATGATTTGGACATTTTTTTATACATGCTCCGCATTTTATACAAACATTATTATATTTACTAACATCATTGTAATCAATAGCATTCATTGGGCATATATCTACACATATTTTACAATCTGTACATAAATTATTAACTTTAGGTTTGACCTTCAAAATATTTATGTAGTTTCCTCGCCTATCTCTGGGTTTATAGTAATTTCTAAGGCTTTCACCTCTATCTACAATTTCAAATAATTTATCCGATAAATTTACTTTTTTATAAGATAAATTATAATTTTTTTTATTTATTTTATCATAAACTAATGAAGCTAAATTTTTAACTTCTAACAAATCTTCTTCATCAGGTCGCCCTTTTGCTAGTTCATATGAAAAGGAATGTTCTCCAACAAAAGCTCCCGCTGCTAATACTTCGAACCCATCAGTCTCCATTATATTTCTCAATTCTATTAATGCATCATCAAAGTTTCTGTTTCCATACATAACTATCGGCACTGCAAAACCACCGTGCCCTTCTATACTGTTTAAAAATTTCAGTAACAAATTTGGAACTCTTCCAGCATATGTTGGTAAACCTATGATTATCAAATCTTTTTTGCTGAATTTATAGATTGCTTTTCGATTTTCATATATTGAAAAGTCTATTTCCTCATATGATTTATTGCTTAGCAGACTTAATTTTTCACCTATTGTGTTTATTATTTTTTTTGTTGTTCCTGTTCCACTAAAATACATGCCATATATATTTTCAATCATAATTTTCACCTCATAAAATATCTTAACATTGTTATACCACTAAATCAATATCAAAAAAATTATACTCCTATTAAAGAGCGTAAAAATAGACACCAATGTGCTGTTTAGCGACATTGGTGTCTTTAATTTTTATATTTTTTATTGGTAATATTTATCTATTTCTATTACTGATTTAACATATATTTTTATTGCATCTAGTAAGTTTTGTACACTTACACATTCGTCTGGCATATGTTCTTTTCCTCTTCCATCTGTGAATGGTATCTTCACATCTGGAAAGTGTGGTCCAAAAGCTACTGCATTTGGTATTAATCTCGCATATGTGTAACTTCCTTCGTAGAATGATTCTTTATCATCATCTGCTACTTCATTATATATAGATGTAAGTTTTTTAACAATTGGTAATTTAGGATCAACATATCCTGGTTCTAACAATACATATTCATCATCATTATAATCAATTGTAAATCCATAATCAGCAAATTTCTTTGTTATCTCTGTGAATATTTCTTTACTTGTGATGCTAACTGGGAATCTTATATTGAAGTTAATTGCTATAGCTTTTCCATTATTTCTAATAATACCTGAAACATGAGTTGTTCTACCTGTATCTTCGTCTTCACTTGAAATATTGAAGCTTTCACCATAGAAATCAGCTAAGTATGAAGCTATTCCTTTCATAGCTGCATTTTCTTTTGTTCTTAAAATTCCTTTATCTACTATTGCATTAGCTAATACCGCTATTGCATTTACTGATTTTGCTGGTTTAGCTGCATGTGTTGCAACTCCACGAGCTGTAATTTTCACATTGCCTTCTACTTCTTCTACAGTACAGTCATGTCCCTTAACTGCATTTTCAGCATCTTCTACACTTACATTTTGTAGAACAACATATACTGAATCACATACAACATTAGGAACTTCTCCGCCTCTAAGCTCAACTATATTTTCGCAAACATCATCTGTTTTACTAGTAACTGTAATCATTCCTTTTTCAGCATAGCATACTGGGAAAGAAGCATCAGCAACCATTGAAAATACTGGTTTTTTTGGCTCAGCATCTAAATAATGTTTTAGGTCTGGCATTCCATTTTCTTCATTTCCGCCTATTACTAATCTAATACTTTTTTTGATTGGTAAATCTAATTCTTTACAACATAATAAAGTGTATAAAGCTGATATAAATGGTCCTTTATCATCATTAGACCCTCTACCTATAATAAATCCATCTTCATATACTGCATTATATGGTTCATACGTCCAATTATTTCCAGCTGGAACAACATCCATATGAGCAAAGAAACCTATTTCTTCTTCTGATGCTTTATCATATCTAATTGAAGCTGCATGATATCCATAATTTTTAGTGCTGAATCCA
>Ga0193962_1000737_pt1 | contig 15214 bp, 16 predicted proteins | sample FB_5_MG_FD_140335 | JGI IMG/M metagenome (GOLD analysis project Ga0193962, IMG submission 140335) | Microbial mat bacterial communities from the Broadkill River, Lewes, Delaware, United States - FB_5_MG | ecosystem: Environmental > Aquatic > Freshwater > River > Microbial mats | place: USA...
AGCAGGGTCTGCCGCGTTCGGGCCGCTTCTTCACGGGTTCTACGTGCCATTGCGTGGGGGCGCTCCTTTATTAACATGGGCAAACGTATGTAAATAGTAGACCCTAGAACAGGTGATGAAACAGCTCAATGCTGACGGCTGAATTTTCATGGAATTGTCATATTCAATACCGGCTCAAATATAACATATTCAAATAAGGGTTATATTTTTAATAACCTTTTTAATACTTATCATTCCTCTAATCTATTTGTGCCCCTTACACAATTCGGCTACCATCGCGCTCAACAGTGTTGCCCATTAGCCCTAACAAGGTCTGCTGAACTGCTATGAATACGGCAATCTATCCCGGTACCTTCGACCCGATTACCAACGGTCACTCCGACCTGGTCGGGCGTGCAGCGCGCCTGTTCGACCGTGTTGTCGTTGCGGTCGCGGCAAGCCCCAAAAAGCAGCCGATGCTGCCGCTGGAGCAACGTGTCGAGCTGGCACAAACCGCCCTTGCTCATTTACCCAATGTCGAGGTCATCGGTTTTGACTGTCTGCTGGCCAATCTGGTCAGTGAGCAGGATGCCAATATCATCCTGCGCGGATTGCGCGCCGTATCCGACTTCGAGTTCGAGTTCCAACTGGCGAACATGAACCGCAAGTTGGCGCCTCAGGCAGAGAGTCTGTTCCTGACACCGGCCGAGCACCTGTCGTACATTTCGTCGACCCTGATCCGCGAAATTGCGACATTGGGAGGGGATATCGATCCGTTTGTTCATCCAGCCGTTGCCAGTGCGCTAAAGCAGCATCTACGCCAGAAATAAGAACCTGTCAGAGTGAGTGAGGTAGCCAATCATGGCATTGATGATTACTGACGAATGCATCAACTGTGATGTATGTGAACCGGAATGCCCGAACGAGGCGATCGCTCCGGGGGACGAAATCTATGAAATCGACCCGAACAAGTGTACCGAATGTGTCGGTCACTACGACACGCCGCAGTGTGTTGAGGTTTGCCCGGTCGATTGTATTCCGAAAGACCCGGATCATGTCGAAACCGAAGACATGCTGATGGTCAAGTACAAGACGCTGACCGGCAACTGAAGCCGGCACTGCGCAGTACTGAAAACGGCGACCCATGGGTCGCCGTTTCTGTATTCAAAGCCGAATATCGAGTGCGCTCAGCGCAAATTCCTGCTCCAGGCGTTCACCAATGACATTGTCACCGTCCGCCAGCCAATGAGCGTACTGCATGTGCAAACAGCGTACCTTGTCCCATTGAGCAATGCCGCCAATACCATAACGGTCAAACAGTTCACTGAAACCCAGCTGCTCGATTCGCTGCCGATCTTCGGCGCGCATCAACTGCCAGCGCTGCGCCACGTAGCGTTGCTGCTGGGCCAGATACGCAGCGCGTAACGCTGCATCATCCTGCAGCGTTTGTTCAATCTGCTTGACCCAACCACTGTTTTCGATCCCGCCAATCTTACGGCACAGATCACGGCAACAGAGCCAATAAAGCGTCGGAAAGGGGGTATCGTCCACTAACGTGCGCATCTGCAACACCAGCGGCAGGCCCTCTTGCGTGGCACAGGCCACCGCTTCTATCCCGCGGGGCTCCCGTCCGATCTGCTGCTCGATCAGCTCCAGTTGCGTTGCCGTCGGCGCCTGACGCCGTGTATCAAACCTGTGCATAGACATCTCCACTGCCCAGCCAGCGCCGGATCAGAGCTTCATTCAAGGCCGGCAGCTGTTCCAGCTCACCCGCCAACTGGTGGATTTTAGGCAGCAGGTCAGCATCCCGCTTCAAATCGGCGATGCGGAACTGCATCATGCCGGTCTGACGGGTACCCAAGACTTCACCCGGCCCGCGCAACTCCAGATCCTTCTCGGCAATGCGGAAACCATCGGTCGTCTCGCGCATGACAGCCAGCCGCTCGCGCCCCTGCTTCGAAAGGGGCGCATGGTACATCAGCACGCAGAAGCTTTCGACACTGCCACGACCAACCCGGCCCCGTAGCTGATGCAGCTGGGCCAACCCCAGCCGCTCGGGGTTTTCGATAATCATCAGGCTGGCATTGGGTACATCCACGCCGACCTCAATCACCGTCGTGGCCACCAGCAGATCCAGCTCGGCGGCCTTGAATGCTGCCATGATTGCAGTCTTCTCGGCCGCTTTCATGCGTCCGTGTACGAGGCCGATGCGCAGATGCGGCAGGGCTGCCTTCAGCCCCTCCGCCGCCACTTCGGCGGCTTGGCACTGCAGTGCTTCCGACTCTTCAATCAGGGTACAGACCCAATAGGCCTGCCGCCCCTGCTCACAGGCCTGGCGCACCCGCTCTACCACCTGGTCACGCCGCGAATCGGCAATCACCACGGTCTGCACCGGTGTACGCCCCGGCGGCAACTCGTCGATGATCGAGCAATCCAGGTCGGCGTAGGCACTCATGGTCAGCGTACGCGGAATCGGGGTGGCGGTCATGATCAGCTGGTGTGGACTGCGCTCGCCATTGCGCCCCTTCTCTTTCAAACTCAGGCGCTGATGTACGCCGAAACGGTGCTGCTCGTCGATCACCACGACGCCAAGATCGGCGAATGTCACTTCGGCCTGGAACAGTGCATGGGTGCCCACCACAATCTGTGCCTCACCGCTGCGAATAAGCTCAAGCTGGCGCTCCCGGGCCTTGCCCTTGACCTTCCCCGCCAGCCAGGCCACTTGAATACCCAACGGCTCGAGCCATTGGGTGAAGTTGATATGGTGTTGTTCAGCCAATATTTCGGTCGGTGCCATCACCGCTGCCTGCAGGCCATTTTCCACCGCCTGCAGTGCCGCCAACGCCGCGACCATGGTCTTGCCCGACCCCACATCACCCTGTACCAGCCTCAGCATGGGCACCGGTTTTTGCAGGTCACGTGCTACTTCACGGGCTACGCGCAGCTGCGCATTGGTCAACGTAAAGGGCAGCTGCGCCAGAAAGGGTCGGCTCCACTCGCCGGTCGCACGCAGGGGCGGAGCGCCCTGTTGCTGGATCTGCTGGCGGATTTTCTGCAGCGACAGGTGGTGCGCCAGCAGCTCTTCCAGTGCCAGCCGACGTTGTGCCGGATGCTTACCTTCCAGCAGCAATGTCTGATCTGCATCCACAGGTGGGTGGTGCAGATAGGACAGGGACGTCGCCAGATCCGGCAGCTGCCATTGCTGGCGCAAGGTATCTGGCAGCAGGTCGTCCAGACCCTCTTTCTGCATCCATTCCAAAGCCAATGTAATCAATGATCGAACGCGGCTCTGGGTCATGCCTTCCGTCAGCGGGTAGACCGGCGTCAGCTGTTCTGCCATCACTGCGGCCCCTTCGCCTTTCAGTGTCTTGTATTCGGGGTGAACCATCTCCAGTCCGCCGGGACCGGGGCGCGCCTCACCGAAACAGAGCAGCCGCTGCCCGGGTCGCAGGCTGTTCTTCTGTGCCGCGTTGAAATGGAAAAACCGCAGCGTCAGCGTGCCACTGCCATCCTGTACCCGACACAGCAGGCTGCGCCGCCGCCCCTGCACGACGTCCGCGGCGCGAATGGTGGCATCAACGACGACCTCATCACCGGGCCGCAGGCTGCCGATCGGTACCACCCGGGTACGGTCCTGATAACGCAGCGGCAGATGCAGGATCAGGTCCTGCACGGTCGCCACCCCCAGCCGCTCCAGCTTGAGCTCCAGAGCTGTGCCGACCCCTTTCAAGGCCGTGACCGGGACACTACTGTCAGTGCTGCCCATCACCCCCGCCCGTATGCTTGATCTGACAATGGTTGATCGCGTCGACCAGTACATCGATCGCCTGAGGGCGGGGGAAGCTGGCGCGCCACGCGACCGCGACGGTGCGCATCGGCTGCGGTTGCTTGAACGGACGAATTTCGATCAGGTCGCTGGTCGGGTGATTGTCGATCGCCGACAACGGCAATACACTGGTCCCCAGTCCCGAGGCGACCATCATCCGGATCGTCTCCAGCGAGCTGCCCTCGGTCACTGTATGCTGGTCATGAAACGACTTGTTCAACGTCGGGCAGGCCTCCAGTACCTGATCACGGAAGCAATGTCCTTCGCCCAGCAACAACATGCGAATCTCGTTCATCTGGTGCAGTTCGATTTCCGCCTGTGCGGCCAACTCATGGCCCTTGGGCATCACCATCATGAAAGGTTCATCATAGAGCGGGCGGGTGAGCACATCGGCTTCATGAAACGGCAGCGCCACGATGATCGCATCGAGTTCGCCGTTACGGATCTTGGCACGCAGGTTTTCGGTGAAGTTTTCCTCGATATACAGCGGCATATCGGGTGCCAGGCGCTGGATCTGCGGAATCAGCTGCGGGAACAAATAGGGGCCAATCGTATAGATGGCACCGATGCGTAACGGGCTGGCCAGCTGATCCTTGCCTTCACGCGCCAGCGCCTTGATCGCCTCGGCCTGCTCCAGCACAGTCTGCGCCTGACGCACCACTTTTTCGCCAACCGGGGTCACCCGTACGGCATTCTTGCTGCGTTCGAACAGGGCCACACCCAGCTCTTCTTCCAGCTTCTTGACCGCGATCGACAATGTCGGCTGGCTCACGAAGCAGCGTTCGGCAGCGTGGCCGAAGTGCTGCTCCCGGGCCAGGGTGACAATGTATCGAAGCTCCGTCAGCGTCATCGGGGCGTACCTCTGTTAGGATGGAGAAAACCAAGTGCAAAGGGGTGAACATGCGGGAACTACGAGTGCTGATCGCCGGCTGTGGCGATATCGGAACCCACCTGGGGCTCAGACTCAGTGCTGCCGGGGCACAGGTGTTCGGGCTTCGGCGTACTATAAACCAGCTGCCCGACAGCATCCATGGCATTGCCGCCGATCTGGGCGATCCGGCCACGCTGAATAACCTGCCTGCCTGCGACTACCTGTTCTACACGGCGGCCGCCAAGAGTCGCGACCCCGAGGTGTACCGCCGTACTTATGTCGACGGCCTGCGCAACCTGCTGGCAGCTTTGCCCGAACCCCCGCGCCACCTGTTCCTGACCGGCAGCACCGGGGTCTACCACCAGCACGAACATGACTGGGTCGACGAACAGTCACCCACCCAGCCGGATACGGACAGCGGCAAGGTCCTGCTGGAAAGTGAACAACTGGCCCTGTCCTCGGGCATCCCCGCCACCGTCGTCCGCTTCAGTGGCATTTACGGTCCCGGCCGGGACCATCTGCAACGCCAGGTACTGGCAGGCATCGCCGCACCGGCCGAACCGTTGCACTATAGCAACCGCATTCATCGTGATGACTGTGTCGGTGTATTGCAGCATCTCATGCTGCGGGCGGAGGAAGGCGCGGCCCTGAAACCGCTGTACCTCGCCAGTGACGACTGCCCGACCCCGATTCATGAGGTTACGGAGTGGCTGGCCGAGCGGCTGGGGGTCGACATCACCACACGCCAACCGATCCGTCGTGGCGGCAGCAAACGTTGCAGCAACCGCCGGCTGCGCGCCAGCGGCTACCGCTTTATCTATCCGGACTATCGCAGCGGCTACGCCAGTATGCTGCCCTGATCAGGACACGCCGAGCTCACCCAGCAAGACCTGCTGGGCACTGAAACGCTCCTCGCCCTCGGCCGGCTGCACCAGAGTGTAGCTGCCGTCGGAGTGCAGCTCCCACGCTTGGGTGTTGTCATCCAGATAGTAGCCCAGCTCGCGGCGGATACGCTCGGCATGCTTGCCGAACAGCTCAAAGCCGGTTTCCACGCGATTGAGCATGTTGCGCTCCATCCAGTCGGCACTGGAGCCGATCACGACCGGTTTGCCGCCATCATTGGCAAACCAGTAGACACGGGTATGCTCAAGAAAACGGCCGATGATCGAACGCACACGGATGTTGTCCGACACGCCCTCCAGCCCCGGTCGCAGGCGGCACATGCCACGAATGATCAGGTCGATCTGCACACCGGCACGAGACGCGTCATACAGCGCGCGAATCAGCTTCGGTTCGGTGAGACCGTTGACCTTGATGATAATGTGTCCCTTGCGCCCCGCCTTGACGTTACGCACCTCGTTCTGAATCAATTCCAGCATCTTCGCATGCAGGGTGAACGGGGCGTTATACAGTTTCTGCAGCTTCTGGATCTTGCCCATACCGGTCAGCTGCTGGAAGATTTTATGCACATCCTCGCCGACATCCGGCTCGGCCGTCATATAGCTGTAGTCGGTATACAGGCGCGCGGTACCTGAATGGTAATTGCCGGTACCCAGGTGGCAGTAGCGCACCAGCTCACTGCCCTCGCGGCGCACGATCAGCATCATTTTGGCATGCGTCTTGTACCCCACCACCCCGTACACCACCAGACAGCCCGCCTCTTGCAGGCGGCTGGCCAGTTGCAGGTTGCTTTCTTCATCAAAGCGCGCGCGCAACTCGATCACCACGGTGACCTCTTTGCCATTGCGCGCGGCTTCGACCAGCGCATTGACGATGTCCGAGTTGACCCCGGTGCGGTACAGCGTCTGCTTGATCGCCATTACCTGCGGGTCCTTGGCCGCCTGGCGCAACAGGTCCACCACCGGCGTAAAGGACTGGAACGGGTGCTGTAGCAGCTGGTCATTCTTGCGCAGTGCGGCAAACAGGTCGTCGGTGTTCTTCAGCTTGTTCGGCAGCCCCGGGGTAAACGGCTTCCAGCGCAGTTCGGGGCGCTCGACCAGGTCACGCACGGCCATCAGCCGAGTCAGGTTGACCGGGCCGTTGACGCGGTAGACATGACTGTCCGGCAGACTGAATTCGGCCTGCAATACACCGATCAACGCCTCCGGCGTGCGGCTGTCCACTTCAAGACGCACGGCATCGCCGAATTTGCGCGAATGCAGCTCGCCGCGCAGCGCACGGGCCAAGTCCTCGATCTCCTCGAAGTCGAAGCTGAGATCGGCGTTGCGGGTAATACGGAACTGGAAGCAGCCGTCCACGGTCATGCCCGGAAACAGCTCTTCGGCGAATTCATGGATGATCGAGGACAGGAATATCAGGTTATCCCCCCCTTCGCACAACTCGTCCGGCAGACGGATCAGGCGCGGCAGCGAGCGCGGTGCCGGAATGATCGCCAATCCGGTTTCACGGCCGAACGCATCCTTGCCATCCAGTTCGACAATGAAGTTCAGACTCTTGTTGACCAGCCGCGGGAAGGGGTGCGAGGGGTCAAGCCCGATCGGGCTGATCACCGGCAGCAGCTGGTCTTCAAAGTATTCCTTGACCCAGGCACGCTGGGCATCGGTCCATTCGGCACGGCGGATGAAGCGGATGTTTTCCGCTTCCAGTGCCGGAAACATGATGTCGTTGAGAATTTTGTACTGGCGCTCGACGTTGATCGCGCAGATCTCGCTGATCCGGTCGAGCACCTTCTGCGGGTGCATGGCGTCCGGCCCGACGGCCTCACGGCCATACTTGAGCTGGCGCAGCTGGTCGGCAACGCGAATCTCGAAGAACTCATCCAGATTGCTGGAAAAGATCAGCAGAAACATCAGCCGCTCCAGCAGTGGATAGCTTTCGTCCAGCGCCTGCTCCAGCACCCGTACATTGAACTGCAGATGGCTCAGCTCACGGTTGATGTACAGTTCCGGTGCCTTGAGGTCGACCGGCACCTCCTCGATGGGGTCAATGGTGGGCAGTATTTCGCGACTTTCCAGTAGCGCGGCGGTCGCCTCGCTCTGTTCCAGACCCACGGTCGGCTCCAGTGTGGTGGTGCTCATGACATAACCTCCTGGTTCAAAACGGTCATCCATCCGAGTATATGCTCTATTTGCGGTTAAGTATCTGTGCCGCCTTGACCGCGAAATAGGTCAGGATGCCATCGGCCCCTGCACGCTTGAAGCTAAGCAGGCTTTCCATGATGATGGCCTCCTCGTCCAGCCAGCCGTTCTGGAAGGCCGCCACATGCATGGCGTACTCCCCGCTGACCTGATAGACGAAGGTCGGCGCCTTCAATTCGGTTTTTACACGATGCACGATATCCAGGTAGGGCATGCCCGGCTTTACCATCACCATATCGGCACCTTCCGCCAGATCCATGGCGACTTCATGCAACGCTTCGTCACTGTTGGCCGGGTCCATCTGATAGCTGTACTTGTTGCCGCCACCCAGATTGCCTGCAGAGCCGACCGCGTCACGGAAGGGGCCATAATAGGCACTCGCATACTTGGCGGAATACGCCATGATGCGGGTATTGACCAGACCGTGGCTTTCCAGCTCGTCGCGGATCACGCCGATACGGCCATCCATCATGTCGCTCGGGGCCACAATGTCGGCACCTGCCTGCGCATGCGACAACGCCTGCTTGATCAGCGTATCAACCGTGCGGTCGTTCAAGACATAGCCGTTTTCGTCGATGATGCCGTCCTGACCATGGGTCGTGAACGGGTCCAGCGCCACATCGGTCATGATCCCCAGCTCCGGCACCGCCGCCTTGAGCGCACGCACGGTGCGCTGTACCAGCCCGTCCGGGTTGTAGGACTCCTCGGCAAACTCGCTCTTGGCACTGGCCGGTGTCACCGGAAAAATGGCCAGTGCAGGAATCCCCAGCGCCGACCATTCGCGTGCCTTTTCCACCAGCAGATCAATACTGTAACGCTGTACCCCGGGCATTGAGGGCACATCTTCAATCTGACCCTCGCCCTCCAGCACAAAAACCGGATAGATCAGGTCATCGGTGGTCAGCACGTTTTCACGCATCAAGCGGCGAGAAAAGTCATCGGCACGCATGCGGCGCATACGGGTTTCCGGGTAGAAACGCTGGCTGTTGGTAAAGGCCACGGCTCACTTCCTTAATTTCGACTGTATTGGACGATAGAATTGTGACGCTTAGGTGACAATCACCAGTGGTTTGTCTTAAGCATCACGGCTGCGTTTGATATTGATTTCCATCTTAACGTAATCTGTGACCACGTCGACATGACACATCACAACACCCATTCCACCTTTACCGGTCGGCAACCGAGGAGAAACGAGAGCATGAAAAATATTGCGGTGATCTTGTCCGGCAGCGGCGTCTTTGACGGCTCTGAAATCTACGAATCGGTGCTGACTTTCCTGCGCCTGGAGCATCACGGGGTCCGTTATCAGTGTTTTGCACCCAACATCGAACAACTGCATGTTATCAATCACCTGACCGGTGAAGTAGCCGCAGGCGAGAAACGCAATGTTCTGGTCGAGGCCGCCCGCCTGGCCCGCGGCGAAGTCAAAGACCTCGCCGCTGCTGATGCCGACGCTTTTGATGCGCTGATCATCCCCGGCGGTTTCGGTGCCGCCAAGAACCTGAGCGACTTCGCCGTCAATGGACCCGAGTGCACCATCAATGAAGACCTGCTGCGCTTCGCCCATGCCATCCGGCAAGCCGGCAAGCCGGTTGGACTGATCTGTATCGCTCCCGCCATGACCCCCAAACTGCTCGGCACCGGTATTCGTTGCACCATCGGTACAGACGAAGGCGTCGCCGGCGCGATCAACCATATGGGCGGTGAACATGTGAACTGTCCCGTGGACCAGATTGTCGTCGATGATCAGCACAACGTGATCAGCACGCCTGCCTATATGCTGGCCGGCTCCATTTCCGAGGCTGCATCCGGCATCAATCGCCTGGTCGATGAGGTCATAAAACGCGCCTGAGGACAAAATTAGGAAAAATTCCTATATCCAGAATTTTCCTGATGGGCATAATTACACATGTGGATCTCCTGTTCAGGGAACGAATACAAGGAAGGCCACGCAGCGGTACAGGGACATAAGGATATACACGGGCAGGATGCCTCTCGACCGCACGGATAGGACAGCCAGAGGAAGGAGTATGTTGACGGAACAATGTACTTCTTTCGCTTATCAGATGGCCCCCACCTTCGATTGACTGTCCACGTTTTTTACCATCTTCACACGGCTAATCGACCTGCTGCCAAAGCTCACGCGATAACGCAGTCAACGGCTGCTTGCGCCCCGTGATCAACCAGCTCGCCAATGCACTCGCCACATCCGGCCATGGCTTCGGCACACCAGACGATTGTGTCAGCCAGCGCTCGATCACGGTCACATCAAAGTCCGGCATAACCTCTGCCAGTCCCATCTGTTGCAACACTGCCGCATTGGATGTCTGCTCCTGTTGATGCCCCAACGGTTTCACCAACAGTTTTTTGCCAGCCTGCACCGCTTCGCTGCATAAACCGAATCCGGCATTGGCAATCACGCCAGCACAGGCGCACAGGTCCTGTTGAAAACGATCGCGCGAGAAAGGCTCCAGCGCCAGCGAGCCAATGCGCTTCGGCTCGGCAATTGCACAGTACACCCGAAAGCGATACGCACTGAAGGCCGACAGCCAATAGATAATTTCTTCAAGTGATTCAAACGGCAGATAGACCAGAATGAATGCGTCCGCCGCAATAGGAGCCGCAACCGGCTCAACCATTGGCGGCAATATCGGTGCATTGAAATGATGCCAGTGCAAGCCGATCGGCTGATCAACCGGGGCAAACAGGCGCACACCCGCCTTCAGCCAGGGCAGCCGACCGACACCTGGCACCGGATGATGAAACGCGTACTGATGCGCCACGCCGACCGAGGGTATACCCTGGCGCCGAGCTGCCCACGCCGTCAGTGGTTCAAAGTCACTCAGCACCAGATCATAGCCACCCAGATCCAGCGATCCGAGATCGCGCCGGAACTGCAGCAGGCTGTTCTCCAACAGGGTGCGCCCACGCCGTATCCGCCCGGCCTGCGTGATAAAGGTGAGGCCGCGACGCACTCGGTAGTCACCGAACGCTTCCATATTGAACAGCTGCTCTGGTGCGCGTCCGCTGAACAACATATCCACCTGGGCACCAGCGGCCTGAAGTGCGGGCAATAGCACCCTGGCACGGGTAATGTGACCGTTTCCGGTTGCCTGTACACCATAGAGAATCCGCATCAGTACAACGCCCAGAGTTGCAGCCCGAGCGTTGCCGTCGCCACGCCCAGCACCGCACCTGCCGCAATGTCGGTCGGGTAGTGTACCCCGAGCATCACCCTGGCCGCGCCCACCAGCGCAGCCAGCAGGAAACCGGGAATAATCAGCGCCGGATAGAACTCGGCAATCAGCATGGCGAATACGAAAGCGGCAGCGGTGTGCCCGGAGGGGAAACTGAAGGTATCTGCAGGTTCAATCGCGGCTTGAAAGCCTGCGATACAGTGACAGGGACGGGCACGACGGATACTGTTTTTCAACAGCCGGTAGAGTGGCAGCTCAATGGCATATGCCAGCAGGCCCGCTTGCAGAAAGTCGATCCCGCGTGTCTCTTCCCACACCGCGAGGCCGATGCCCAGCAGCAAGTAGGCGCTGCCGTCGCCCAACCGCGAAAGCCAACGGCTGCCGGTCAGGATCGGCACCGAACGGGCGTGCAAATTACACCAGTGGAAAGCACGGGTATCGAAAGCACCCAGTTGCTGCAGACGGTTCATGGCACCACCTCCGAATTGGCTTCAACCGCATTGTTGCCAGTTCAGGATGACGGGAGTGTGACCGATCGCTTACACCCCGGTGACAGTGTCCTGTAACCAGGCACTGATTTGCTGCACCAGCAGGTCAGGATTGTCCCAGGGCAACATGTGCCCCTCGCCAGGTACAGGCTGCAGGGCAAACGGATGCACCAGAGCTTCCTGCACTCGCCGTGAGTAGCTCAAGGGCAACACTTCATCCTGCTCGCCATGAATAATCAGACTGCGGAAATCATATGCCTGGCGTAACACGCCAAGGCGATGGGTAAACAAACTGGACAGGGTCTGCAGCGGATAATCGAACACGATCCGTGGATCGCTGTTGATCTCGTCACCGGCAGGATGCCCTGCCAGCAGGCGATCATAGTCGATGAAATTTTTCATCGGCACATGCATGCCCGGCATCAGCAAGGCGCTGCTCCAGATCCATGACCAGCCCAGGTGATGCAGCATATCCGGTGCTATCTCGGGCACCAGCAGAGTGCCACAAACCACCGCATCGACCCGCTCATCCTGCTCAGCGATCGCCACGGCCAGCAATGCACCAATCGAATATCCGTACAGATATACCGGACCGTCGATAGTCTGGCGGTAGTGATCAATCACCTGCATGCAATCGGCAACGGCTTGCTTCACCGTATACAGGCCCCGGGTACCGCCGGAATAACCATGCCCGCGCAGATCAACGCCCACCACGTTAAAGCCCTGCGCACAAAAACCGGCCAGCAGCTCGGCGTACAGTTCGCAGTACGTACCGATGCCCGGCAGAAACAATAACAGAGGTGCCTCGGCACCGTGGTGATAGTATTCGGTATGCAGCGGCAGCTCACCGACAGATATACACTGCCGCTGCTGCAACTGCGACTCAATGCCCAGCTGTCGACGCAGCGTCAGGCGTTTCAGTTCGATTTCGATATTGTCATCACGCTTTCGACTCATTGCATATCCCGGCTAGCGCTGACACTGACGGCAAAATACCGTGCTGCGCTGGCTCAACTTGACTTCTGAAAGCGGCGTACCGCACTGATGGCAGGGTTCACCGCCACGCCCGTAGACATGCAGCTCCTGCTTGAAATATCCGGGCTTGCCGTCACCACCGACAAAGTCGCGCAGCGTGGTTCCGCCCTGTTCGATCGCAGCCGCCAGCACCTTCTTGATTGCGGTGACCAGCGGCCCCAAACGGGCGGCCGCGATGCGCCCGGCAGCCCGACGCGGATCTATGCCGGCATGATACAACGCTTCGTTAGCGTAAATATTACCCACTCCCACGACAATGCTGGCGTTCATGATCAACGCCTTGATCGAGGTTTTGCGCCCGGCACAACACTGCTGTAAATACGCGATACTGAACGCCTCATCCAGTGGCTCAGGACCCAGCGAGGCCAACAAACTGTGTTGCGTGCCATTATCCTGCCAGAGCACGGCACCGAAGCGACGTGGGTCGGTCAAGCGCAGCAGGTGCCCCGAGTCCAGCACCAGATCCACATGGTCGTGTTTGCCGGGAGGCGTGTCGGCGGCCAATATACGCAAACTGCCCGACATCCCCAGGTGCACGATCATCGTCCCACGGCTGAAACGGAACAACAGATATTTGGCCCGACGTTCGATCCGCTGTACCCGGTCACCACTGATCCAGTCGCCCAGCTGCTCAGGTACCGGCCAGCGCAACCGGGGCTGACGTACATGCAACGCCAGCACGCGCTGCTGCTCCACATGCGGCGCAATACCGCGCCGGGTGGTTTCAACTTCAGGCAACTCGGGCATTTCTACTCCTTCAACAACAAACGCCGGCAGATTACGACAATTCAGCCGGGTGGACGCACGCGCAACACCAGATACACACCCGCTACCGCCAGCACCATGCCACCCAGCGCCACCACTGACAACTGCTCACCGAACAGCCACCAGGCCTCCAGCGCAGTCACTGGCGGCACCAGGTAAAAATAGCTGGCCACGCGCGCCACCTCACCTTCGCGGATCATCAGCATCAGCAGCAGAATGGCACTGATCGACAAGCCAAACACCAGCCAGAGCAGGGACCCAATCAGTTCGGGATGCCACTCGACATGCTGCTGTTCCACACTATACGTAAGTACGGCCATCATTAGAGCGGTCGACAGATATTGATAGAACGAACCGGTCAGCAGATCGGTACCCGCGCCGAAGCGCTTCTGGTACAGCGTCCCCACGGAAATGCCCACCAGCGCCAGCATGGCTGCCAATACCGCTTCGATACGCAGCTCGAACTGCCCCGGCTGCAGACCCGTGGCCAACACCAGCACGACACCGGCCAGACCCAGCAGTAAACCGATCCACTGCATCCGTCTCAGGCCCTGTCCCCAACAGGCCCACACCATGACTGCTGTCAGTACCGGTTGCAGCCCAACCAGAATCGACGTCACGCCCGCGGGCAACTGCCACTTGATCGCGGCAAACACCCCGCCCAAATAGCAACCATGCACCAGCGCACCCGTCACCATTTGGTGCAACGCCTGGCGCGGCGCAGGCCAGGGTGAACGAAACACCACGATCAAACCGGCAAACACCACCAGCGTCAGCAGCATGCGCAGCAGCAGCAGATAAAACGGTTCGATATACGGCAGCCCGTAGCGGGCACCGATAAAACCGGTGCTCCAGAGCAGTACGAATGCCAATGGCACAAAGCGGATCAAGCCGGGAGGTAATGTCATGTCAGGGGCCCGTGCAGAACTGTAATGAACATTATCCTATACGACCCGCCCCCTTCACCGCCAGACAATAAAAAACCCCGCAATACACAAGGTATGGCGGGGTTTCGGGATCCTGGCAGCAAAATCAATTACTTGATTTTGGCTTCCTTGTAGATCACGTGCTTGCGAACAACCGGGTCGTATTTCTTGAATTCGAACTTATCCGGGGTGTTACGCTTGTTCTTGTCGGTCGTGTAGAAGTGACCGGTACCAGCAGAGGATACCAGACGGATCTTCTCGCGTGCGCCTTTAGCCATGGTTCAATCTCCTCAGACTTTTTCGCCACGAGCACGCAGTTCAGTCAGAACTGAATCGATGCCCTTCTTGTCGATGATACGCATGCCCTTGGAGGAAACACGCAGACGTACGAAACGGTTTTCGCTTTCTACCCAAAAACGGTGCCAATGCAGGTTCGGCAGGAAACGACGACGCGTTCTACGCTTTGAGTGAGAAACGTTGTTACCGGTTACCGGGCCTTTGCCCGTTACCATGCAAACTCGAGACATAATTAAAAACCTTTCTTACAAGGATTAGGTAACCTCTGTTCGATGTTTATTGGCCACGCAACAATGCGGCCTCAGGCGGAGCGTCCCATTCGAATTCGGACAGAATACCGTACCATTAAGGAACAGAAGGCCGCATATCATACAGAAACGCAGGCACAAACACCAGACAGCTGTTGCTTTTTTCACCAGCGAACTAAAGCAGGCCACGTTCGGCGAAGGATGCCGACTCACCGTCCCCTATTACAATGTGATCCAGCACCCGTATATCCACCAGCCCCAGCGCCTGAACCAGGCGATCAGTGATCTGCCGATCGGCCTGTGAAGGCTCCGCCACGCCCGAGGGATGGTTGTGCGCCAGGATCAATGCCGCCGCATTATGTGCCCGCTCCAGCTTGACCACTTCCCGCGGATGTACCCTGGCCGCATTGATGGTGCCGTAGAACAGCGCTTCATAACGGATCACCCGGTGCCGGTTATCCAGCAGCAGACAGGCAAACACTTC
>Ga0193962_1000738_pt1 | contig 15212 bp, 10 predicted proteins | sample FB_5_MG_FD_140335 | JGI IMG/M metagenome (GOLD analysis project Ga0193962, IMG submission 140335) | Microbial mat bacterial communities from the Broadkill River, Lewes, Delaware, United States - FB_5_MG | ecosystem: Environmental > Aquatic > Freshwater > River > Microbial mats | place: USA...
CTCAAAAACAACATACCCAGACAACACAACAGAGTCTAAAACATACGACGCTATGGGTAATCTATTAAGTGAGACAAACAAAGATGGATATACAACAAGCTATGAGTACGACAAAGCTTACCGCTTAGTAAAAACAACATATCCTGATGGCACTACAACAAGCAACACTTACGATGAAGCAGGAAGAGTTACAAGTACTACAGATGAAAACTCCAACACCACAAACTACATATTTATATAGTTGTATTCCTCTAAATTTATCATTCTTTTTATTGTTTAAAGTTTGATATTTTTGGTCTCTTTACAGGCATTTCTAGTTAAATCTTTGTTTATAACCAATATAGCGTAGTTTTAAAGCTATTCCATCCTCAGATTTTTTTCATTATGTTGGAAATTGCATTTATTGGTTTAATTGGTAAAGTGTTTTGAATTTTATTGGATTAATAGGTGGATGGGGTAGAGGGATTCGAACCCCCGAATGCCAGTACCAAAAACTAGTGCCTTACCGCTTGGCGATACCCCAATGTGTTGTAGTAAAATTTGGTTGCGGAAGCTGGATTTGAACCAGCGACCTTCGGGTTATGAGCCCGACGAGCTACCGAACTGCTCTATTCCGCGATACGTCAAATAAAGCGTTTGTATGCTTTGTTTGTGGGCGAAATTATAGACAATTTTTTTTTTAATGTCAAGGGATTTTAGTAAAAAATGTAAAAAAAATATTTTTTATACTTTGATCTGTTTTTAATATACTTTTATATATAATGAAAACAAATTTTTTTAGGGATATATATGACACCAACTCAAAGAGTTTTAGAAGCAATTGAAGAGATTAAAAAAGGTAAGATGGTCATCATGTGTGATGATGAAGATAGAGAGAACGAAGGTGACTTAGTATATGCCGCAGCATTTTCTACTCCTGAACATGTAAACTTTATGGCAAAAGAAGCAAGGGGCTTGATCTGTGTAGCACTTAGTAAAACAACAGCTAGTAGGTTAGAATTGGATCCAATGGTAAGTTCAAATTCATCTTCTTATGAAACAGCATTTACAGTATCTGTTGATGCAAAAACTGCTGAAACAGGTATATCTGCTAAAGAGCGTGATGACACTATAAAAATACTTGCAAATCCAATATCTAATGCAGATGAGTTAGTAAAACCTGGACACATTTTTCCTCTTATAGCAAAAGACGGTGGTACGCTTGTTCGTACAGGTCACACTGAAGGAAGTGTTGATATTTGTCGTTTAGCAGGACTTCAAGAAGCAGGTGTGATCTGTGAGATTATAAAAGAAGACGGAACAATGGCAAGACGTGATGATCTTGATATATTTGCTAAAAAACACGATCTAAAAACTGTTTATATATCTGATATAGTTGAGTATCGTTTAGCAAATGAGAGACTTGTTAAAGAAGTTGTAGTTGAAGAGATAGACTTTTTTGATACAAAAGTAAATAAGCATACATTTGCAGACCACGACGGAATAGAACATACTGCTATAGTTTTTTATAAAGCAGGAGAAGTTGCTAATGTCCGTGTGCATAATGTAGTTCCAGATATAGAACTAATTTTAAATCAATCAAAATATAAAAATCTTATAAGCTCTATTGAGTATTTAAAGCAAAACAGTGGTGTGTTAGTATTTATAAACAAAACAAATCATCAAGATAATGCTCATATGAAAGAGATTGGAACAGGTGCGCAGATCATAAAAAGTTTAGGAATTTCTAAAATGAACCTTCTTAGCTCATCTTCTCAAACAGACATAGTAGGTCTTGGTGGTTTTGGTATTGAGATAAATGAAACAATAGTTATTTAAAGTAAACTATATGCTGAATTTTTTTGAACGTGAAGAGGATGGTAAAAAAGTCAAAATAGAGGTTGAAAGTGAGATAGAACATTATAAAGAAAACCCTTGGCTTATGAGTATATGTTTAAATGTAGATAGTTTAGATAAGAACTCAAAACATTACATGGATTTTTTACGTTTAAAAGGTTCACTTATAATTTCTTTAGAAGATGAAGATAAAACAGGATATATTGGATCACGTGCTGTTGATGGTTGGACAGAATTTTATTTTTACTCAAAAAACAATGATGGTATAAAAGAGCGTGGAGGAGATACTCTTCAGTTTGAAAACTATCACTATGAAAGTCACGTTGACAAGGATCCAAAATGGTCTTTTTACCATAGAAATCTAGAACCTACACCAGAAGAAGCTGAAAAAATAGCTTTAACTAAAAAAATAGCAAAAGAAAAAAATAGATGATTGAAAAATATATAAATTTAAATGAAGACTTTAGTGTAGAAGTTGAGTTGGATATCGATGAAGATGTAGAGACTTACCCATGGTTATTTTCACTTTTTATAGAATCTGAGTTAGATGAGGGTTCAAAAGAGCAAATTATTAGCACTGTAGAAAAGAAAACATTTGTAAAATATGTAGGTATGCGCTTTATAGATGGTTGGAGTGAACTTTATTTTTACTCTTTAAACTCTAAAAATCTTCAGCAAGATGTATACGCTTATCTTCAGCAAAATGGGTTTAAGTATGAAGGTGGTGTTGTCAAAGATGCTAAGTGGGATTTTTATCGTGGAAATTTAGAACCAAATGAACTACAGTATTTTATGATTGAGTCACAAAAAATTATTAATATGTTGGTAGAAGAGGGTGATGATATATCAAAAGAGCGTGAAGTAGAACACTACGTAATGTTTGACACTCAAACACAAATGCAACGTTTTTCAGAGACTTCTAAAGAGTTGGGGTTTGAGTTTAAAGATGAGATTAGTTCTGATGAGTGTCAATATGGAGTAGCTCTTAATAAATGTCATAATTTAGAATATAAAACTCTAAACGATACAATAAAATCTTTATGTGAACTCTCAAACAAAGAACATGGTTCTTATGAGTTATGGAGTACAACTTTAGCAGAAAGTGATTAAATGAAAGAAATGTTTGCTCTTGTAGGAGTTATTAACTACTTAATAGTAGTTTTTTTAAATGCTTTTACGGATCTTGGGCACAAGATCATAATACAAAATACTATTTTTAAAGTATATGATTCAAGTGAGCAAATAGTCCTAACAGCTATTATAAATGCTATGATCTTATTACCGTTTATACTTGTGTTTTCTCCATCAGCCTTTATAGCTGATAGGTTTTCGAAACCTATCATTATGAAATACTCAGCTGCTTTTGCTGTCGTGATCACGGTTTTTATAACACTCTCTTATTATCAAGGTTGGTTCTTATCTGCTTTTTTGATGACCTTTCTTTTAGCACTCCAAAGTGCAATATATTCGCCTGCTAAATATGGGTATATTAAAGAACTGGTGGGTGAGAAGTTTATTACTCACGGAAATGGTGCCGTTCAGGCTGTGACAATTGTAGCTATTCTTGGTGGAATTATTTTTTATTCAGCTTTTTTTGAATCAATAGTAGCAGATAAGTTTTCTACAAATGAAGAGATACTAAAACACATTGCTCCACTTGGATGGTTCTTAGTTTTAGGCTCAATTATAGAGTGGTATTTAGCATATAAGCTTCCTTTGAAAAAACAAAGTAATCCAAATAAAAAATTTGATTATTCAAAATATTTTAGTGGAAATTATCTATTTAAAAACTTGAAAAAATCTAAAAGAAAACCTGAAATCTTTGAAGCTATAATAGCGTTAAGTATACTTTGGTCTATTTCTCAAGTTATACTTGCTATATTTGCAGAGTATGCCAAAACAAACCTTGGTGTTACAAATGCACTAGTTGTTCAAGGGGTTATGGCATTAGCTGGAGTTGGTATAGTAGTTGGTTCTTTAGTAGTGTCAATATATTCAAAGTACTTTATAAATTTAGGTTATGTTTTGTTAGGTGCAATTGGTATAACTGTAATGATTTTCATAGTACCGCATAGCAGCTCAATGAACGTTAACGCTGTATTGTTCTTTTTATTTGGAATATTTAGTGCATTTTTAATAGTCCCACTTAATTCATATATACAGTTTCTTGCTCCATCAACTCATCTTGGGACAATACTTGCAGGAAATAACTTTATACAAAATATTTTTATGTTTTTCTTTTTGGCACTTACAACTGTCTTTGCTTATTTTGGCATGGATTCTATAGCTTTGTTTTATATAATGGGTATTGTTGGGATTATCTTAATCTATCTTGTCTCAAAACGTTATATTATTGTTACTGTTTGGGCTGTATTTATATTTTTCTTTTCTTTTAGATACAAGTTTGAATACAAAGGACTGAAAAATATACCTACAGATAAAGGTGTATTACTTTTAGGAAATCATGTTAGTTGGATAGACTGGTTAATACTTCAAGTTCCCATTCAAAAACGTATAAGTTATTTAATGGATAAAGATATATATAACTATAAACTTTTTAATCCAATTTTGAGAAAATCAAATGTGATACCTATATCTCCAAAATCTTTTAAAGATGCGATTAAAAATGCTTCAAATAATTTAAAAAATGGTGAAGTTGTAGCACTTTTTCCAGAGGGTGGGATAGCAAATACAAATGAGTTAAATGAATTTAAAAGTGGTTTTAGACTTATAGACACTTCAGAAAATTGTATAGTTGTGACTTTTTTTATTGATGGTATGTTTGGTTCATTGTTCTCAAGAAATAAACAAAATCAGCATAATTCATTTTTAAAAAGAAGAGTTGTTAGTGTAGAATTTCAAAAAATTGACAGCAATAACTTAGATGCAAAAGAGCTTCAAGTACTTATTCAAAACATGAAAGATAAAAAGAGTTAAAGTTATAATATAACATATGATAGAATATAACATTTAAATACTTATGGAGAACAACCTAAATGAATAAAACTTTGATTATTGGTGCTGGCGGTGTAAGTCGTGTAGTGGTACACAAGTGTGTACAAAATGCTGATGTCTTTGGTCAAATAACATTAGCATCTAGAACAAAAGCTAGATGTGATGAGATAAAAAGTGAACTTCCTGATGCAGATATAGCTACCGCTAGTGTAGATGCAGATAATGTGGATGAATTAGTTTCTTTAATAAATAGAGTAGAAGCCGATATTGTTATTAATGTAGCGCTCCCTTATCAGGATTTAAGTATTATGGATGCATGTATTAGTACAAAAACACCATATCTTGATACAGCAAACTATGAACATCCAGATGAAGCAAAGTTTGAGTATAAGCTTCAGTGGGCAAGAGATCACAAGTTTAAAGAAGCTGGTATAATGGGTCTTTTAGGAAGTGGTTTTGATCCGGGTGTTACAAATGTTTTTTGTGCATATGCTCAAAAACATTATTTTGATACTATTGAGTATATTGATATTTTAGATTGTAATGCAGGTGATCATGGTTATCCGTTTGCAACTAATTTTAATCCTGAGATAAATCTACGTGAAGTTTCTGCAAATGGTCGTTACTGGGAAAATGGAGAGTGGATAGAGACTAAGCCTATGGAGGTTATGCAGGTTTGGGATTATCCTGAAGTGGGTCCAAAAGATTCTTATCTTTTATATCATGAAGAGATGGAGTCTTTAGTTAAACATATAAAGGGTCTTAAGCGAATAAGGTTTTTTATGACGTTTGGACAAAGTTACCTTACACATATGCAGTGTTTAGAAAATGTTGGTATGCTTGGGATTAAAGAGGTTGAACATAAAGGACAAAAAATAGTCCCTATAGAGTTTTTAAAAACTTTACTACCTGATCCTTCAACTTTAGGACCAAGAACAAAAGGTAAAACAAACATTGGTATTGTTGCTGAGGGTTTAAAAGATGGTGTTAGAAAAAAAATCTATATCTATCAAGTAAGTGATCATGAAAAATGTTTTGCTGAAACAAACTCACAAGCTGTTTCATATACTACGGGTGTTCCTGCTATGATCGGTGCAAAACTTATGCTTGAAAATAAGTGGAGAGGCGAGGGTGTATTTAATATGGAAGAATTTGATCCCGATATATTTATGGAAGAGTTAAATAAACAAGGACTTCCTTGGAATATTAAAGAATTAGGGGTTTAAAAATGGATTTTCAAAGTTTAGTAGATACGATCGAGTCATTACCACCATTGTCAAATGCAGCTATTTTAATTCAAAAGCTTTATGAAAATGGGGCTAGTGAGGTAAATATTACTAAGCTTGTAAAGCTTATAGAGTCAGATGCTGTTTTAACAGCAAACATTCTTAAGATGATAAATTCACCCCTTTATGGTTTTACCAAACAAATTGCATCTGTATCTCAGGCAGTTACTCTTTTTGGAACAGAGATGATCCAGGGTTTAGTACTTCATTACGCTATAAATGAGCGTATGAAAGCAAACACTGAAATGTTTGGTGTGTCGCCTGCAATTTTTAATGACGTATGTCAACTTCAAAGCTCTCTTGTTATGCAGTGGTATTCAAAAATAGATATCAGACAGGCCCAATTTTTAACACCACTTGCTTTGATTATGGAATCTGGAAAACTGGTGATGGCAAAAGATGTTATGAAAAATAACTTTGCACAAAAGTTTAAAGAGGGATATTTAAGCTCTAAAAATACTGTAGAGTTTGAAGACTCTGTATATAAAACTTCATCATATTTTGTATCTGGTATTCTGTTTGAACATTGGAACTTAGAACCTTTATATGTTGAGATATTAAAGGCTATTGATTATGAACCAGAATATGCAACAGACAAGATTGAAAGTTATACGGACACACTTGCTGTTATAAAAACAGCAGTAAACCCTAAAGAAATTTTAACTAAAGAATCAGTTTTAAGAGCTGCAAGACTTGTTAAAGATCTAGGGTTTGATGAAGAAGATTTTATAAATATTGCTCTTAGAATTAAGAAAACATACATTCAAAACCTAAAAAACAGATGAAAACCCCATATTACTTATGTGAAGAAGCATTATTAGAAAAAAATCTTTTGCTTCTTGATCGTGTTCAAAAAGAGAGTGGTGCAAAAATTATTTTAGCCCTTAAAGGGTTTGCTATGCACTCAACATTTCCTTTAGTCTCAAAGTATCTTAAAGGTTGTACTGCAAGTGGTTTACATGAAGCAAGACTTGCATATGAAGAGTTTAAAAAATACAATGAAAAAGCTGAAGTTCATACCTATTCACCAGCTTATAGTGAAGATGATATAAAAGAGATTTCAAAAATATCTGATCATATAGTATTTAACTCACCAAATCAGCTTTTTAAGTATGTTGAACTTGTAAAGTCTATAAACTCTAAAGTCTCTTTATCACTAAGAATAAACCCAGAGGTTTCTGCATCTCCAAAAGATATATATAACCCATGCGGAATATATAGTCGTTTAGGTACTACACTAAAAAACTTTAATGAAGATGTATTAGAATATATAGATGGATTGAATTTTCATGCACTATGTGAACAAGATGTAGATGCACTTGAAGAGGTACTTAAATCTTTTGAATCAAACTTCTCAAAATACTTTAAAAATCTTAAATATATTAACTTTGGAGGCGGTCACCACATAACTAAAAAAGGTTATGATGTAGAGAAGCTAATAAAGATCATTAAAACATTTAAAGAACGTTACGATGTTGAAGTATATCTTGAGCCAGGTGAAGCTGTAGGATGGGAAGTTGGCTATTTGGTAAGCAGTGTACTTGACACATTTAACAATGGTATGGATGTAGCTATACTTGATACATCTGCAGAAGCTCATATGCCAGATACTCTTGCAATGCCTTACCGTGCAGAGGTTCGTGGTGCAGCTGAAGCTGGTAAGAAAAAATACACATATCGCTTAGGTGGAAACACATGTTTGGCGGGTGATATTATGGGTGATTATTCGTTTGATGAGCCTTTAAAGGTAGGTGATAAAGTTATATTTGAAGATCAGATCCATTATACTTTTGTTAAAAATACTACTTTTAATGGAATAAAACTCCCATCTCTAGTTTTAAAAAAACTTGATGGCTCACTAGAGTTAGTTAAAGAGTTTGGATATGAAGATTATAAAAATAGACTCTCCTAAAATACTTTAATATTTTAATTTTCCAAAATAAAAGTCAAATAAAACAACTAAAGTATAATTGGGATTATATTCATACTTTTTATGAAAACTTAGAGTTGGTACGATTTGGGAAAATAACCATTTTTTATAAATGTTTTTTCTCCATATAAAAGATGTAGTATAGTTATATATTCCATTATAGACACTGGTGGTTGTATCGTTTAAATTATATTCATATGCAGTATTTCCTAAAAAAGACTGTGAAAAACTAATTGAAGTATTTTCTTTTGGAGAATAAAAATATTGAAAACTAAAAGAATACTCCATGCCTTTTACTTTATTCTTTGTTTTTCTACGCATAACAAATCTTCCAAGTGATTTTTCGTCTATTTTGTTGTCAAAATATATATTTGTCTCTTCTTCAAATCTGTCTTGTGTTGAATACGTAAATGTTTGTATTGGTTCAATCTTCCAGCTGCTTAGATTAAAGTTCATAAAATATTTTGCTTGTATAAGAGGTTCTACACCATGAGTGGCTAAAGTATACTTTGATTTTATTTTATAAAAAATAGGTGCAAAATAATTTAGTCCGATTATTGTAACTGTATCTATTTCTTGAATATTTACAAGATCATTTAATTCTTCGTCTCTTGAGTCTTTTATAAAAATATTTAAGTTTTTTTGACTTTTTACTAGAGGAAACTGAGCACTTATTTGTGCATTGTACTGTGCTTTTTCTTTTGATTGAAAATATGCATCAGTTCTTATATTTATAAATGTTTCATCTGTTTCTTCGTTAAATTTTTTATTTTGGTAAAATTCATCTATTGACTTTTTATTATTAGATGTATTTATCAACTTACTTAGTTGGGTGTCTAGCTCTTCAGATACGTTTATAACTTTTTTTGAAACAGTTTTATGTGTTTGATCTATATAGTTATTTTTATCTTGTGATGTAGAATTTAGATCTGCAAAAAGAGTAATAGGTATATAAATATATATAAGAATATACTTCACTTTTATAGACCTTCAAGCAGTACATACCAAAGTCTTTCAACCTCTTTGTCACTTAAGAATAAGCTAGATTTGTTTTTATATAGTTCCTTAAGACCATTTTGTGAGATTGAAAGCGTATGAGTGCATTCTTTGTGTGTTGGTAGATAAGCACGAATAAGAGATATTTCGCCTTGTATCTCTTGATGACATAAAAAACACTCCATCTCTGTGTGGAGACGTCCCTCATGTTCCAGTAGCTTTACATATGACTCTACAGCTACACGTTTAGGGTTTTGTTTATCCCAAGTTTTAGATGCATTGTCTATAAGGTCAAAGTAAAAATCATCTATCTCATAAGCATCTTTTAAATGCTTGTAGAAGAGTCCTAAAAAATTTTGCCAAAGACGAAGTTTTTCGTAATCATTTATCCACTTAAAACCAATATGAATAACATCTTTAAGTCTCTCAATAGAAGATTTTGCAGATCCTTCTTTCTCATAATCAATCTTAAAGCCTAGGTTAATTACACCATGTCTTGCACCATAAAATCTATAAAGAGTATCTAAAGAGTTTTTAGATATTATAGTGACTATTAAGTCTTCATCTTTAACTGTGTTTAGATTAATTATAAAACCTTGCATATATTTGCTTCTTTTGTACCCGTTTTTTAAGAATATTTAAAAAATTTTAACAATATAATGCTTCTTTAAAGCTTTATCATATATAATAATATACTTTTTCTCTAAATATGATAATTTTCTTTAAAAGAAGATTAAAATGATGGAAATTCAGTGTTAAATTTATAAATTTAGGAGTAAAAATGGTTGAATATCATGATTTATTAAGATCATTTAAAGATAACTGTGGTTTTGGACTTGTTGCCAACATCAAAAACAAACCTTCAAGAAAGGTTTTGAATGATGCAGTTACAGCATTAGAGCGAATGATGCACCGTGGTGCAGTTGCTGCTGATGGAAAAACTGGTGATGGAAGTGGACTACTATTATCTATGCCGGAAGAATTTTTAAGAAAAGAAGCATTGAAAAACTCTATAGAGCTTCCAAAACAGTTTGCTGTAGCATCTGTTTTTTCTACTCAGAAAAAGGAACTAGATACGCTTGAAGAAGTTTGTGCAAATAATGACTTGAAGATTGTTCTTTTAAGAGATGTACCTGTTGATACAAATGCTTTAGGTGAACAAGCACTTGCATCTTTACCAAACATAACTCAGGTATTTATAATTCCAAACTCTATTATGGCTACTGAGAGATTTGACGCTCTTTTATACCTTTCTCGCAAAGAGACTGAGCATAAACTAGAATCAAACAGAAATTTTTACATAGCATCAATGAGTTCAAAAGTTCTTTCTTATAAAGGGCTTGTAATGCCTACACATATCAAAGAGTTTTATAAAGATCTTCAAGATGATACTTTTAAAATATCTTTTTCGCTGTTCCATCAAAGATTCTCGACAAATACACTTCCGGAGTGGAGACTTGCACAACCTTTCCGTGCTGTTGCACATAATGGTGAGATCAACTCTGTAGAGGGTAACCGTATAAATGTAGAGATCAAATCTGAGTCTATCAAAAGTGATGTTTTTACAGATGAAGAGATCAAAAGAATTTTACCAATTTTACAACCCAAATCTTCTGATTCTGCTTCGGCTGATAACTTTTTAGAATTTTTACTTGTAAATGGTATGGACTTCTTTAAAGCTGTTCGTGGTGTTATCCCTTCAGCTTGGCAAAACGCTCCACATATGGATCCAGAACTTCGTGCATTTTATGAGTACCACTCAACTGTTTTTGAAGCATGGGATGGTCCAGCTGCATTTTCTGTAACAGATGGTCGTTATATTGGTTGTACACTTGACAGAAATGGTCTTCGCCCTTCAAAATATATAATTACAAATGATGATATGCTTCTGATCGCTTCAGAGTATGGTGTGATAGATATAGATGAAGAAAATATTAAAGAGCGTGGACGCCTTCAGTCTGGTGAGATGCTTGGACTTGATCTAAAGTATGGAAAAGTTCTGAAAAATGATGATATAAACAACTATTTAAAAGCATCTAACCCTTATATGAAGTGGTTAAATGAACATATGATCTATCTTCAAGAACATATTGAAAACCAATATAAACCAAGTTGTGAGTTTAATCCAGAAGATATAATCAATCGTCAAAGATTTTTTAATATCACTCAAGAAACAATTGAACAGGTTATTGAACCTATGATTAAAGATGGGAAAGAGGCTGTTGGTTCTATGGGTGATGATACTCCTCTTGCTGCATTTTCAAATAAGCAAAGAAGCTTTACAGACTTTTTTAAACAAAAGTTTGCACAGGTTACAAATCCACCAATCGATCCGATCCGTGAAAAAGTTGTAATGAGTTTAAATACAGGTTTTGGTGAGGTTCACAATATACTTGGTGAGATCCCAACACATGCACATAGATTAAAAGCTATTTCACCTATAATAACAAGTGAAAAACTAGAAGTTTTAAAATCCTTTGGTGATAAAAAATCTCCAAGATACCAGTCTTTTTATAACAACAAAACTTTCTCAACTACATATGAAAGTGACTTAAAAGGTTCTTTAGAGTCATTGGCAAATGAAGTTATTAGTGCTGTTAAGAATGATGGTGTAAGAATTATTATACTTGATGATACAGACTTTTCGAAAGAGAAGTTTGTTATGCCAATGGCAATGGTTATTGGTCGTTTAAATATAGCTCTTTTAAAAGCAGGAGTTAGACACCTTGTATCTATGATTGCTGTAACAGGAGAGGTTATAGATTCTCATTCTGCTGCTGTTCTTATTGGTTATGGAGCATCTGCAATATATCCAAGTCTTCTTTTCTCAAGTGTTATAAAGTTATTAGAAGAGTCAAATGTTATTAAAATAGACTGTAACGATGCATTAAAGTCAGTTCATACTGCACTTAATGGCGGACTTATGAAGATTATGTCAAAAATGGGTATTGCAACTATAGCTTCATATAGAAATACAGGTCTATTTGATGTTATGGGTTTAAGTGAAGAGATCGTAAGAGAGTGTTTTGAAACTTCAAACTGTGCACTTAGTGGGCTTAGTTATGATGATATTGATGCACGTATAAAAAAGAATCATGAAGAAGCTTTTGATGATAGTGGATTTAATAAAATATTTCCATTAAATATAGGTGGTTTTTACAAATTTTACCATGGAGCAGAGCATCATGACTTTGGACCAAAGGTGATCCATGCAATTCACAAATGTGTAGATACTGGTAAAAAAGAGGATTTTGAAGAGTTAAAATCTTTAGTTAACAACCGTGGACTTAAATTTATCCGTGATTTCTTTGACCTAAAATCTGACAGAAAACCAATCAGTATAGATGAAGTTGAACCAAAAGAGAAGATCTTTAAACGTTTTGCTTCGGCTGCTATGAGTCTTGGTTCAATCTCTCCTGAAGCTCATGAAACTATTGCAATAGCAATGAATAGAATTGGTGGTCAGTCAAATTCAGGTGAGGGTGGTGAAGATAAAGATCGCTTCGATACAGAAAGAAACTCTAAGATTAAACAAGTTGCATCTGGTCGTTTTGGTGTAACTCCTGCATATCTTAGAAGTGCTGAAGAGATTCAGATTAAAGTTGCTCAAGGTGCAAAACCGGGTGAAGGTGGTCAGCTTCCTGGTCATAAAGTAACAGCACTTATCGGTAAACTTCGTCATACTGTTCCTGGTGTTACACTTATTTCACCTCCGCCACACCATGATATTTACTCTATTGAGGATTTGGCACAACTGATCTTCGATATGAAACAGGTTAACCCAAATGCTCGTGTAGCAGTTAAACTTGTTTCAACTATGGGTGTTGGTACTATTGCTGCAGGTGTTGCAAAAGCATACGCAGATAAGATTATCATATCTGGCGGTGATGGTGGTACTGGTGCTGCTCCATTAACATCGATCAAGTTTGCTGGTAATCCATGGGAACTTGGACTATCTGAAGCACATAACGCACTAAAAGCAAACAACCTAAGAGGACTTGTAGAAGTTCAGACTGATGGTGGTTTAAAAACTGGTCTTGATGTTGTGAAAGCTGCACTTTTAGGTGCTGAGTCGTACGCTTTTGGTACAGGTGTTCTAACAATTGTTGGTTGTAAAATGCTTCGTATCTGTCATGTAAATAAATGTTCGGTTGGTGTTGCAACACAAGATGAAAAACTTCGTGAAGAGTTCTTTAAAGGTCATGTTGACCAAGTGATCAACTACTTTACACTTCTTGCTGAAGATGTACGTTCAATCATGGCAGAACTTGGATTTAAAACTATGGAAGAGATGATTGGACGTAGTGATATTCTTAAGGTAAAAGATGATGAATTTGCTCAAAAATTTGACTTTTCATCAGTATTACATCAAGAAGAAGGTGTAAATACACATCAACAAAAATTCAATCCACCTTTTGATGATAACAATTTTGAACAAGATGTTTTAAAAGAAGCTATGGTAGCGATTCAACATCCTGATCATCCTATTAAGATTCAAAGAGAGATTACAAACTTACATAGAAGTTTTGGAGCTCGTATAAGTGGTGAAATTGCACAATATTATGGTGATGAAGGTCTTAAATCGGATACTATAAATATTAAGCTTAGTGGTATTGCAGGTCAAGCTCTTGGAGCATTTTTAATCAATGGTGTTTCTATAGATCTAGATGGTGTTGCTAATGATTATATTTGTAAGGGTATGCACGGTGGTAAAGTTATCATAAGAAGTAAAAATGAGGGTGAAGAATTCTCAGCTGGTGGTAATACTTGTCTTTACGGTGCTACAGGTGGTAAGCTTTATATCTCTGGTGCAGTTGGTGAGCGTTTTGCAGTTCGTAACTCTGGAGCTTTAGCTGTTGTTGAGGGTACTGGCGATAATGCATGTGAATATATGACAGGTGGTGTAGTAGTGATACTTGGTCGTACTGGTATTAACTTTGGTGCTGGTATGACAGGTGGTGTTTCATTTGTATATGATGAAGATCATACATTTGTTGAAAATGTTAACCATGAGCTTGTTGAAGCTGTACGTATAGATACAGATGAAGGAGATGAGGCTAGACACTATCTAAAAAAACTTTTAAAAGATTACCTTGTAGAAACTGGAAGTCAAAAAGCTAAAGACCTACTAGAGAACTTTAGAGTTGAAGTAAGAAATTTTTGGTTGATTAAACCTAAAAATTTAACAAAACTACCATTAAATGTTGAGAAAGGAGACTAGTCATGAGAGAATTTTTAAGTATTGAAAGAATAGAACCTAGTAAAAGATTAGTCGTTGAACGTGTAAAAGATTTTGGTGAAATCTATGAAGTTTTTGGAAAAAATGATGCAGTTAGTCAAAGTGACAGATGTATACAGTGTGGTGATCCTTTTTGTTTAAACAAATGCCCACTGCATAACTACATACCACAATGGTTAAAAGCCGTAAGTGAAAAAGACTTGGAATTTGCTTTTAAACTATCAAATGAACCATCGCCATTTCCAGAAGTTATGGGACGTGTATGTCCACATGATAGACTTTGTGAGGGTGATTGTACATTAAATGATGGACATGGTGCTATAACTATCGGATCAGTTGAAACTCATATTACAGAGGCTGGTTTTAAAGCTGGACTTGAACCTGAATTTCCAGGAGTTACAACAGACAAAAAAGTAGCTATTATTGGTAGTGGACCTGCAGGACTTAGTGCAGCAACTTATCTTTTACGATCAGGTATAGCTGTTACAATGTATGAAAGAAATGATCGTGCAGGTGGACTTTTAACTTACGGTATTCCTAATTTTAAACTTGATAAAAAAATAGTAGAGAGACGTGTAGAACTTCTTAAAAAAGCTGGAATGGAACTTGTTCTAGATTGTGAAGTTGGACGTGATATTGACTTTGAAGAGATAGCTGATAAACATGATGCGATGTTTATAAGTATTGGTGCAACAAAGGCTAAAAAAGCTTCATTAAATGGTGAAAATGCCTCAAATGTATATGGTGCTATGGAGTATTTAACTGCAATTCAGCGTAAGAACTTTAAAACAACATATGACAAAAAGTTTGATTTTAAAGACCTTGATGTTGTAGTTATTGGTGGTGGTGACACTGCTATGGATTGTCTTCGTACTGCAAAACGTGAAGGTGCAAAAAGTGTAACTTGTCTGTATCGTCGTGATGAAAAGAATATGCCAGGAAGTAAAAAAGAGTATAAAAATGCTATGGA
>Ga0193962_1000740_pt1 | contig 15195 bp, 12 predicted proteins | sample FB_5_MG_FD_140335 | JGI IMG/M metagenome (GOLD analysis project Ga0193962, IMG submission 140335) | Microbial mat bacterial communities from the Broadkill River, Lewes, Delaware, United States - FB_5_MG | ecosystem: Environmental > Aquatic > Freshwater > River > Microbial mats | place: USA...
AGTTTTGCGCAGGCTTGAATGATGGATGCTGGGTCAGGTACGTGTTCCAGCATCTCCATGCAAGTGACTACATCGAAAGATTCGGGCGCTTGTTCGGCCAGCTCTTCTACCGTAATTTGTTGGTAGCTTACATTGACGCCGCTTTCCAGGCCGTGAAGTTTGGCTATTTTGAGCGGAGCTGCTCCCATGTCTATGCCGGTAACGGTGGCTCCGCGTTGCGCCATTGATTCAGAAAGAATACCGCCGCCGCAGCCAACATCTAGTACCTTTTTCTCTGCAAGGCTGGCAATGCGGTCAATAAATCCAACGCGCAAAGGGTTGATGTCATGCAATGGTTTGAATTCGCTGTTGCGATCCCACCATTTGTTAGCCAGTTCTTCGAATTTGGCAATCTCTTCAGGGTCTATGTTCTGTTGAGCGGTGTTTTCTGACTGTGTCATAGCGATCTTTCGTTCATGGATTTTTGCTCTATTCTAGCACTGCTCGGGGGTTCAGAAATAGTCGAGGCGATAAAACAGTGTGTCTAGGATGTTAATTATATAAGCCCTTATTTTTTCAGGATTCCTTTGCTGAAAATGTGATATACTTCCGCGGTTATAAATATCCGCGGAAACCTTCCGTTGCGAGAGTGATTCAAGGATAGGGAATGGGTGATCTAGCCAGAGAAATTCTGCCAGTTAACATCGAAGATGAACTGAAGCAGTCATACCTTGATTACGCGATGAGCGTAATCGTCGGCCGTGCGTTACCAGACGCAAGAGACGGTCTTAAACCAGTACACCGCCGCGTTCTTTTTGCGATGAACGAATTAGGCAATGACTGGAATAAAGCATATAAAAAATCTGCGCGTGTGGTGGGTGACGTAATTGGTAAATACCACCCTCATGGTGATAGTGCTGTTTACGACACCATTGTTCGTATGGCACAGAGCTTCTCCATGCGTTACCCCTTGGTTGATGGCCAAGGAAATTTCGGTTCAATCGACGGCGATTCCGCTGCGGCGATGCGTTATACCGAAATTCGCATGGACAAAATTGCACATGAGCTTCTGGCCGATCTTGAAAAAGAAACGGTTGATTTCGTCGATAACTATGACGGCACTGAGAAAATTCCAGAAGTTTTGCCTACACGTGTACCGAACCTGCTAGTTAACGGTTCTTCGGGTATTGCGGTAGGTATGGCGACAAATATTCCACCTCATAACTTATCGGAAGTTGTGCGTGGTTGTATTGCTTTGATTGAAAATGAAGCGCTTACGACCGACGAATTAATGGAGTACATCCCTGGTCCAGACTTCCCGACAGGGGGGATTATTAATGGACGTGCTGGGATCCTGCAGGCATACCGTACTGGACGTGGTCGTATCTACGTACGTGCGAAGTACCATGTTGAAGAAGATCAGAAAAACGGTAAACCTTCACTTATTATCACTGAAATTCCTTATCAGCTTAACAAAGCGCGTTTAATCGAAAAGATTGCCGAGCTAGTAAAAGATAAGAAAATAGAAGGTATTACTGAACTGCGTGATGAGTCCGATAAGGATGGTATGCGTATTGTTATTGAACTTCGTAGAAACGAAGTACCAGAAGTGGTTATCAATAACTTATTTGCGCAAACGCAGATGGAGTCCGTTTTCGGTATTAATATGGTCGCCTTAGTTGATGGGCAACCACGTATATTAGATCTTAAAACCGCACTTGAATGCTTTATTCGCCATCGCCGTGAAGTGGTTACACGTCGTACCGTCTATCTATTAAGAAAGGCGCGCGAGCGTGGGCATATTTTAGAAGGCCTTGCGGTTGCATTAGCGAATATTGATCCCGTTATAGAGCTTATTAAAAAGTCTCCGACACCGGCAGAAGCGAAAGAACGCTTAATCGCTGAAGCATGGGTGCCGGGTGATGTCATGCAGATGTTGGAGCGTGCTGGCGAAGATGCTTGCCGCCCTGAAGATTTGGAAGAGCAATTCGGCTTGCGTGAAGGTAAATATCACCTTTCGCCAGCACAAGCTCAGGCAATCTTGGAATTGCGTCTTCACCGTTTAACGGGGCTAGAGCATGAGAAGCTGATTGCTGAATATAAAGAGCTTCTAGAACGAATCGCTGAATTGCTGCTTATCTTAGGATCGCATGAGCGTTTGATGGAGGTCATTCGTGAAGAGCTTGAAGCGGTGCTTGAAGAGTACGGTGATGAGCGTCGTACTGAGATCACGGCATCTCGCAAAGATCTAACCATTGCTGATCTGATCACCGAAGAAGATATGGTTGTAACTATCTCTCACGGTGGTTATGCCAAGACTCAGCCATTGACTGATTACCAATCTCAGCGACGTGGTGGTAAAGGTAAGTCAGCTGCGGCAATTAAAGATGAAGATTTTATCGAACATCTACTGATTGCGAATACGCACGACACTATTCTCTGTTTTACCGATCGTGGCAAAGTGTATTGGTTGCGGGTGTTTGAAATCCCAGTCGCTAGTCGAACTGCACGTGGTCGTCCAATCGTGAATATCCTTCCACTGGATGAAGGTGAGCGAGTTAGTACGATTCTGCCTGTGGGTGCTTATGAAGAAGATAAATATATCTTTATGGCAACTGCATCAGGAACGGTTAAGAAAACAGCGCTAACAAACTTCTCCCGTCCACGTTCAAGTGGTTTGATTGCCTTAGATCTGTTGGATGATGATCATCTGATTGGTGCGGCAATTACTACTGGTGAAGATGACATTATGCTGATGACTAGCGCAGGTAAGAGTATGCGTTTTAGCGAAGATGATGTCCGTCCAATGGGGCGTACTGCTCGTGGTGTTCGCGGCGTAAGAATGGATGAAGGGATTAAAGTTATCTCTCTTATCATTCCGCAAGAAGGCGGTAAGATCCTGACAGCGTCCGAAAATGGCTACGGTAAGAAAACAGCAATTGGCGATTTCCCTGTTAAAGGGCGAGGTGGTCAAGGTGTTATTGCTCAGCAGTGTTCTGATCGAAATGGTCAGCTAGCAGGTGCGGTTCAAGTCTTTGATGGCGATGACGTAATGCTTATTAGCGATCAAGGTACATTGGTTCGAACTGGCTGTGATGGCATTTCTGAATTGGGCCGAAATACACAAGGTGTCACGCTTATTCGTGTTAATGGCGAAGAGCGTTTAGTGAGTGTGGCGCGTATTGAAGAACCCGATGAAAAGCCGGAAACAGATATCGCTGAAGGCGAGGTAACTGATGCTGTGGTTGAAGATGGTGGGGAGGTTGTAGAGGCCGCTGATACCCAGCCGGATGCTGACGAGTAGTAGTTCCCAACGAGTGCGGCTTAAAGCCGCACTTTTTATATAGTACGAAAGAAGTTTGTAAAGAAGAGATAAAACTGATGACACGTAAGTTTAATTTCAGCGCAGGGCCTGCAGGCCTACCTGAAGAAGTATTGGCACAAGCGCAGCAAGAACTTTTAGATTGGCACGGTAAGGGGCTTTCCATTATGGAAATGAGCCACCGTAGTAAAGAGTTTGTCTCTGTTGCCGCGACGGCTGAACAAGATCTACGTGATCTAATGGGAATCGGTTCTGATTATAAAGTGTTGTTCTTGCAGGGAGGCGCGACCTCTCAATTCTCAATGATTCCAATGAATTTATTGAGAGGCAAAACAACGGCTGATTATGTAAATACAGGTATTTGGTCTAAAAAAGCGATCAAAGAAGCGTCCCGTTACTGTGATGTTTCGATTGTGGGTAGTAGCGAAAGTAATGGTAATACGGCAGTGCCTACGCAATCGGAACTGATGTTAAATCCAGATGCCGCGTACCTTCACTATACTCCCAATGAAACAATTGGGGGGTTAGAGTATGACTATGTGCCTGAGTCTGGCGATGTCCCGCTAGTAGCCGACCTATCTTCTACGATTTTATCTCGGGAACTAGATGTTGATAAGTTTGGTTTGATCTATGCCGGGGCTCAGAAAAATATTGGCCCAGCCGGTTTGACTGTAGTGATCGTGCGTGAAGATCTGTTAGGTAATGTTGTTGCCGGCGCACCAACCATGTTCGATTACAAAGTACATGCGGATGCCGATTCTATGTGTAATACGCCACCAACGTTCGGTTGGTACTTGGCAGGTTTAGTTTTCAAATGGCTTAAGGCGCAAGGTGGTGTCGCTGCGATGGAAGCGGTAAACCAACGAAAACAGGCCAAACTATATGCGGCGATTGATCAAAGTGACTTCTATGCTAACCCTATGGCTTTAGCTAACCGTTCTTGGATGAATGTTCCTTTTACCTTGGCTGATGATTCTTTGGAGAACTTGTTTCTAGAGCAGGCGGAAGAGTCTGGGTTGCTGAATTTACAAGGGCATCGCTCTGTCGGTGGCATGAGAGCAAGTATATATAATGCAGTGCCTGAAGAAGCGGTAGATGCTTTGATCGGCTTTATGCAGCAGTTTGAAAAGCAACACGCGTAACATTATTAACGAATTAAGTAGATAAGTATGAGCGAACAGGAAAAAGAGTTACGTATTTTACGTGATCAGATTGACAGCATTGATCGGCAGATTCATCAGTTGCTTAACCAGCGCGCGAGTTGCGCTCAAAGCGTTGCTGAAGTTAAGCAAAAATATCAAGGTGATGTGAGTGCTGTGTTTTATCGTCCTGAGCGTGAAGCACAAGTCTTGCGTGCGGTTATGGAACGTAACGAAGGGCCCTTAGCTGATAAGGAAGTGGCACGCTTGTTCCGTGAAGTGATGTCTGTCTGTCTTGCGCTAGAGGAGCCAATGCGGGTTGCCTTTTTGGGGCCAGAAGGGACGTTTACTCAGCAAGCAGCGATGAAACATTTTGGTCACTCTGCTCGAAACCTACCGATGCAGTCGTTAAAAGATGTGTTTCGTGAGGTGCAATCGGGTGCCGCCCATTACGGCGTCGTGCCGATTGAAAACTCAACTGAAGGCGTTGTAAGTCATACGCTGGATCTATTTAAACAGTATGATCTTAAAATTTGCGGCGAAGTTGAGGTGCCTGTTCATCTGCATCTTCTTCTGAATCGCGGTGATTCTTTAGATGGCATCAAAAGAATTTATTCTCATCAGCAGTCTTTAGCGCAAAGCCGTGGCTGGTTGGATGTGCGTTATCCTGATGTTGAAAAAGTCTCGGTTAGCTCTAATGCTGAAGCTGCACGGCTTGCATCGAAAGAAGGGGCCGGGTGCGCTGCGATCGCTGGCGATATGGCCGCTGATTTATACGAATTGGAAGCGGCCGTTAAAAATATCGAAGATCAAGCAGATAATACAACGCGCTTTTTGATTATCGGTGATCAAGATGTCGGTACAAGCGGTGATGATAAAACATCGATCTTGATTTCAGTGCCCAATACACCAGGTGCGCTATATCAGTTGTTAGAGCCGTTCCATCGTTATGGGCTTAGTCTAACACGCGTAGAAACGCGTTCAGCGTCAAAGAATTCTCTATTTTATATCGACTTTGAAGGACACTATGCCGATTCAGTCGTAGTGGAAGCGCTACAAGAGTTAGCTAAAAATAGCGTTGAATTAAAGATACTGGGCTCTTACCCGCGTGCAGTACTCTAATAGGTAGATGAGTTATGAGTTGTGATTTTATTTCGTTAGCGACAGTCGGTGTTCAAGACCTAAATCCCTACCTTCCAGGTAAACCACCTGAAGAGTTAGAGCGCGAGTTAGGTTTAACCGATGTCGTTAAGTTGGCTAGTAATGAAAACCCGATGGGACCGTCAGAAAACGTTCTAACCGCGATTAAACAGCAGCTTAATGGTTTGTCTCTCTATCCTGATAGCGGTGGTTATCGGCTTAAAAACGCACTGTCGCAACAGTTTGGGTTTAGCCCTGAGCAAGTCACCTTGGGTAATGGCTCTAATGATGTATTGGAACTGATCGGTAGAGCTTATTTAAATCCTAATGATGAAGTTATCTACTCTGAGTACAGTTTTGTTGTGTATTCACTGGTAACTCAGGCGACAGGTGCAAAAGCGGTGGTCACGCCTGCCAAAAATTGGGGGCATGATCTTGATGCAATGTTGTCATCAATCACCGCGCGTACACGTATTATTTTTATTGCTAACCCGAATAACCCAACAGGCACGTGGCTAACGCGCCAACAGCTAACTGCATTCTTGGATAAAGTGCCTGAAAATGTATTAGTTGTGCTTGATGAGGCTTATACGGAATATGTAGAAGAACCCGAGTTTCCTAATGGTTTGTCCCTACTAGCGGACTACCAAAATTTGATTGTGACGCGTACCTTTTCTAAAGCCTATGGTTTAGCAGGTTTAAGAGTCGGCTTTTCTGTTTCCAACCGGCAAGTCGCTAATGTATTGAGCCGTGTACGTCAGCCTTTCAATGTAAATAGTTTAGCTTTAGTTGCTGCTGAAACGGCCCTGACGGATCAAGCTTATCTGACTAAGGCGCTTGAGTTAAATCAGCAAGGCATGAAGCTGTTTGAGAATACGCTTTCTAAACTGGGTTTGGCTTATATTCCATCGGTTGGTAATTTTATAACGGTCGATGTGGCCACAGATGCTCAGCCTATATACCAAGCAATGCTGGAAGAGGGTGTGATTGTTCGGCCTGTTGCTAACTATGGGATGCCGAACCATCTACGTATTAGTATTGGCTTACCTGAAGAGAATGGGCGTTGTTTGGATGTTTTGGCAAAAGTGGTAAGTAATTGAGTACTTGTATCCGTAATACACTCATCATTGGGCTAGGCCTTATCGGTGGATCTTTAGCGAAAGCTCTGCGACAGAATCGGCAGTACGGTCAAATTGTGGGCTACGATCGGGACCCTGAAGAAACCAAAATAGGGTTGGATTCAGGTGTTGTGGATGTCGCTGCTAGCAGCCTAGTGGATGCCGTGTCTGACGCTGACCTCATCGTCTTGGCGGTTCCGGTGAAAGCGATGGAAAAGGTGCTCGTTGATATAGCGCCTTTTATCCGTGAAACAACACTTATTACTGATGTGGGTAGTACTAAGGCTAATGTTGTAGACGCGGCCGTTAGAGTATTTTCTGTTATTCCGCCAGGTTTTGTTCCTGGGCATCCTATTGCAGGCTCGGAAAAAAGTGGTGTAGCGGCGGCTGACAGTACGCTTTTCGAAAAACATAAAGTAATTCTTACGCCTTTAGCAGAATCTTCATCTAAGGCTGTTAATGTACTGACTCACATGTGGGAGTCCGTAGGGGCAGAAGTTTTAGTAATGACTGTTGGCAAGCATGACGAAGTGCTTGCGGCTACGAGTCACTTACCACATATGCTTGCGTTTTCGTTGGTGGATACGCTGGCACAAGAACAAGATAACAATACAGATATTTTTCGTTATGCCGCAGGAGGTTTTCGTGACTTTACTCGGATTGCCGGTAGTGACCCTACCATGTGGCATGATATCTGTTTAGCAAACAAGAATGCTTTGCTTGCTCAGCTAGATCGCTATACAGCCGGTTTAGCTAACTTAAGAGCGGCTATAGAGTGTGGTGATAGTGAAACGATGTTAGGTACTTTCACTCGCGCACGTGCCGCAAGAGAACATTTTTCAAGAATCCTTTCTGGTACAGCATATTCACAGCTTATGACTAATCAACAAGTAATCTTTCGTGCCCAGCCTGGCGGCAGCGTAAGTGGAAAAATCAGAGTTCCAGGTGATAAATCTATCTCTCATCGTTCCATTATGTTGGGTTCGCTCGCTGATGGCGTAACCGAAGTAAGTGGCTTTCTTGAGGGCGAAGATAGTTTAGCGACACTGCAAGCGTTCCGGGATATGGGGGTTGTCATTGAAGGCCCTGATTCTGGTAATGTGACGATTTATGGTGTTGGCGTTAATGGTTTAAAGGCGCCACCAGGACCTTTATATGTCGGTAATTCTGGTACATCGATGCGTCTCTTATCTGGATTGCTTGCCGCGCAAGCTTTTGATACAGAGTTAAGTGGCGATGAATCACTTACTAAGCGCCCAATGGGGCGTGTAGCTGATCCTTTACGCTTAATGGGTGCTGAAATTGAGACGGCTGAAAACGGCCGTCCGCCGCTTAAAATTAAAGGCGGCAGAGCGCTGAAAGGCATTCATTATGATATGCCTATGGCAAGCGCACAGGTTAAATCTTGTCTTCTGCTTGCAGGTATTTATGCCGAAGGTGAAACGTCAGTTACTGAGCCAGCACCTACGCGCGATCATACCGAACGGATGTTGAACGGCTTTGGTTACCCTGTTTCTCAGAACGGCTCAACGGCTTCTGTTAAACCAGGTAATCAACTGCATGCGACGCGTATTGATGTGCCAGCAGATATCTCATCGGCAACTTTCTTTATGGTGGCTGCAGCGATTACTCCCGAATCTGATTTGACCATAGAGCATGTGGGTATTAACCCTACACGTATCGGTATTATCAATATTTTACGTTTGATGGGCGCTAATCTTGAGTTGCTTAATGAGCGTGAAGTAGGTGGTGAACCGGTTGCTGATATTCGTATTCGTTATGCACCATTAAAAGGTATACATGTACCTGAAGATCAAGTGCCGTTAGCCATTGACGAGTTCCCTGCGATCTTTATTGCAGCGGCTTGTGCTGAAGGAACGACGATTGTGACCGGTGCTGAAGAGCTTCGCGTTAAAGAGAGTGATCGTATTCAAGCGATGGTTGATGGTTTGAAAATTCTAGGTGCCAAGATTGAAGGTACCGATGATGGCGCGGTCATCGAAGGTGGCGAGTTATCAGGCGGAACGGTTGAAAGTCATGATGATCACCGTATAGCAATGGCCTTTGCAGTAGCGTCACTACGATCTACAGGAACAATAACGGTCAATGATTGTGCCAACGTTGCAACGTCGTTCCCTGGATTCGTTGAGTTAGCACAGAACGTTGGTATAAAAGTAGAAAGGGAGGAGGGCTGATGTCGAATAGACAGGTGCCCGTCATTACCGTTGATGGTCCAAGTGGATCAGGTAAAGGGACAATATGCCATTTGCTGGCGCGAGAACTGGGTTGGGAGCTGCTGGATAGCGGTGCCTTATATCGTTTAGTAGGCTTAGCTGCTCGCCATCACGGTGTAGAATTGAACGATGAAGAGGCGCTAGTGGTCTTGGCCGCGCATTTGGATGTTCAATTTGTAGCGCGTGATGATGATAGTGTTCAAATAGTATTAGAAGGTGAAGAAGTCACCGATGCTATTCGTACAGAAGCCGTTGGCAAAGATGCATCAATCGTTGCAGCAATTCCAGCGGTGCGTGATGCATTGTTAGAGCGTCAGCGTGCATTTGCAGAAATGCCAGGTTTAATTGCTGATGGTCGAGATATGGGAACGGTTGTTTTCCCTGATGCAGCTTTAAAAGTATATCTTGATGCAAGCGCCGAAGAGCGCGCTTCACGCCGGTATAACCAGTTGATAAACAAGGGACTGGGTGCTAGTCTTCAAGCTATATTAGAGGATATTCAGGCGCGCGATGATCGTGATATGAACCGCGCTGTTGCTCCTCTCAAGCCCGCGGCGGATGCAGTAATTCTCGATACGACGACGATGTCTATCGAAGAGGTCCTAGCCGCTGTAATGGATGAAGCGAGGCATAAAGGCCTTCGCTGACAGATGTCGTATTGACTGAAAGCGGGATGAAACTGATATGAGTGAAAGCTTTGCTGAACTATTTGAAGAGAGCCTTCAAGAGTTGGAGATGGCACCTGGTGCCATAGTAACAGGTACAGTAATTGCCATTGAGGATGACTTTGTCATTGTTAATGCCGGCCTTAAATCAGAAGGTGTCATTCCGCGTAGCCAGTTCTTTGATGAAAAGGGCGAGCTGACGGTTGAAGTTGGTTCCGAAGTGAAAGTCGCCTTAGAGGCGATGGAAGATGGCTTCGGTACTACCCAATTGTCTCGAGAGAAAGCGAAGCGTGCAGAAGCTTGGCTCGAACTTGAAAAAGCGTTTGAAGGTGATGAAATAGTTAAAGGTCACATCACGGGTAAAGTGCGTGGTGGCTTTACGGTTGATGTTAATACGATTCATGCATTTCTCCCCGGCTCTTTAGTTGATGTCCGTCCTATTCGTGATACCAGTCATCTGGAATCACAAGAGCTTGAGTTTAAACTCGTTAAACTCGACGCAAAACGAAACAATATTGTTGTATCCCGCAGGGCTGTTCTGGAAGCCGCTTATAATATTGAGCGTGAAAAACTACTGGCAAACATGAAAGAGGGCCAAGTAGTTAAAGGGATTGTCAAAAATATAACCGACTACGGTGCGTTTATTGACCTTGGCGGTATTGACGGTCTTCTACATATTACCGATATCGCTTGGAAGAGAGTGAAGCATCCTAGTGAATCTTTGACAGTTGGCGAAGAGATCGATGTTCAGGTATTACGCTTCGATAAAGAGAAGAGTCGTGTTTCATTAGGTCTCAAACAGCTAACAGACGATCCATGGACGTTGTTAATCTCCAATTATGAGGTTGGCACTAAAGCGAAAGCTAAAGTGACTAACCTGACGGACTATGGCTGTTTTGCTGAGATTGAAAATGGTATTGAAGGTTTAATTCATGTTTCTGAAATGGATTGGACTAATAAAAATGTACACCCATCCAAAGTCGTTCAGCTTGGAGACGTAGTCGATGTGATGTTATTGGACATCGATAAAAATCGTCGCCGCATCTCATTGGGTATGAAACAGTGCAAACCTAACCCTTGGCTATCTTTCTCTGAAAAATATCAGAAAGGTGATCGTCTCCAAGGTAAGATTCGCTCAATCACTGACTTTGGTATCTTTATAGGGCTTGAAGGCGGTATTGATGGGCTTGTCCACCTATCCGACCTTACCTGGGATGAAAACGATAAAGATGCAGTGAAAGGTTTTCAGAAAGGTGATGAGGTTGAAGCGGTTGTTCTATCCGTGGATTCAGAAAGAGAGCGTATTGCTTTAGGCATTAAACAGTTAGATTCAGATCCTTTCAATGATTATGCCTCGCAGCAAGCGAAGGGTTCGCGTGTTAAAGGTTCCGTCTCTGAAGTAAATGAAAAGTCTGTTGTTGTTACATTAGCCGATAATGTCGATGCGGTGCTTAAAATTTCTGAGGTGTCACGAGAACGGGTAGATAACCTAAGTGAACGCTTTAGTGTAGGCGATGAAATTGAGGCAATGATCAGCAATATTGATCGCCGTAATCGTATTATTGCTCTCTCGATCAAGCAGTTGGAGATCGAACAAGAGAAGCAAGCGATGGATAAGGTAAGTCAGCAATCTGAGACAGTGCTATCGGGTCCAACAACCATTGGTGACCTGATCAAAGCGCAGATGAAGAAAATCGACTCTGAGTAAGCGAATACGCTTGCGAGAAGACCACAAGATCGAGGGAATAGGCATGACTAAATCTGAACTGATAGAATTGCTGGTAGATCGTCATGATCAGTTATCGGTTAAAGATATCGAACTATCCGTTAAAACTATGTTGGATCACATGACTGAGTCGTTATCTCAAGGTCATCGTATAGAGATCCGTGGTTTTGGTAGCTTTTCGCTGCATTATCGCGCACCGCGGACAGGGCGTAACCCTAAAACAGGAGAATCAGTTTCTCTTGACGCTAAATACGTACCGCACTTTAAGCCTGGTAAAGAGCTTAGAGAGCAAGTAAATGATTCTATTCAAGATTAAATATTGAGGTTTTTATCCTGTGCGTTTTTTGAAAACATTGATTGTTATCTTACTCTGCTTAGTCGTTTTATTGGTGGGCATTATGTTCACTATTCACAATACAGAGAAGGTCGTGATCGATTTAGTCTTTATCCAGCTTCCTGAAGCGAGTTTGTCACTTTGGTTAATTGCTACATTCTTAGCAGGTGGATTTATAGGTGTCTTGCTAAGTATCATGACGGTATGGATGCTAAAAACACGTTTAGGTTCGGCACGTCGAAAGATTGCTAGTACACAGAAAGAACTCGATCAGTTGAGAGTTACTAACCTCAAAGATGCCGTTTAATTTAGACAATTATCTGCTGATAATCCCTTTACTCGCGGCCATCGCAATCGGATGGTTGTTAGGGAGAAGGGAGAGTCGGCGTCAAACGCCTAGGCCGCAAACTAATCTAAGTCATGAGTATTTCACTGGGCTGGATTATCTGCTCAATGAAAAAATGGATGAAGCGATTGAGAGCTTCATTCGAGCGTTAGAGATAAACTCAGACACCATTCCTGCACACCTTTCACTCGCTAAGCTTTTTCGCCGAAAAGGCGATGTCGATCGGGCTATTCAGATACATCAAAACCTACTGGCCCGGCCTGACCTGTCTCGTAATGATTTTATGCGTATTCAGATGGCACTCGCGCGTGACTACTACGCGGTTGGTTTATTGGATCGTGCCGAAAACTTGCTGCAAGAAATTATTAAGTCCGCACCGCCGAAAAGCACTCAGCATAAAGCGCTACGTTTACTGATTAAATTGTATGAAAAAGAGGGTGAGTGGGAGCAAGGTCTATCTGCTGCGGCCAAGTTGGCCAGTGATGAGCGAAAACATATAGCAACCGAACTGTCGCACTACTGCTGTGAACTCGCGGATAAAGCTATCGAGGATCGTAAGCCAACGGTAGCCCTTAGTTATCTAAAAAGAGCAGAGCAGTTTGAGACAAATAATGTACGAATTCGCTTTCTTCAAGCAAGAATGGCAATGGCGGTAGAACAGTGGAAGGTTGCCATTAAACATTTAAAGTCTATCGCAAAGCAAGATCGATTATTTGTTTCGGAAACCATTCCTTTGCTTGATGAATGCTATCGTCATGTAAATGATCCAAGAGAGTATGTCGACTATCTGCGAACCTGTTTAGCGCAAGCGCCTTCAACGACCGTTATTATCGCATTAGCGGAACAGGTGAGAGTAGATCGCGGTATTTATGCAGCAGGAAGCTTTATCACCGAAGAGTTAAAACGCCGTCCTTCGGTAAAAGGCTTCAACAGTTTGATCGATCTTCATATAGAATATGGCTCAGAAAGTGCAAAAGATAGTCTAAAGGTTTTACGTGGTTTAACGGGGCAATTGGAGTTATCCAAACCTGTGTATCGCTGTAATAGCTGTGGTTTTTCTGGTCGTACATTGTCGTGGCAGTGCCCTTCTTGCAAAGGTTGGGGAAGTACCAAACCTATTCAAGGCCTTGAAGGCGAATAATAGAATTTAGAGAATGAATATGTCTGTTGATAAAAAGCGAGTTATCGTCGCATTAGATTACCCCGATCAGCACCAAGCGCTGGCAATGGCAGCCCAGTTAGATCCACAAAAGTGCCGCGTTAAAGTGGGTAAAGAGCTTTTCACTCGTTGTGGTCCTTCGATTGTTGAAGCGTTACAGCTAAAAGGTTTCGATGTTTTCCTTGATCTAAAATTTCATGATATCCCGAATACGACTGCAAAAGCGGTACGAGCAGCAGCCGAACTTGGTGTTTGGATGGTTAATGTGCACGCATCGGGCGGACGTCGCATGATGGAAGCGGCGCGTAATGAACTCGAGCAAGTTAACAGTACTGATACACTGTTGATTGGTGTGACAGTACTCACCAGTATGGAGCGTTCGGATCTATTAGAGCTTGGCATTGATGCTGAACCCTTAGAGCATGTTAAGCGTTTGGCCAAGCTGACAGAGAGTAGTGGTTTACATGGCATCGTATGTTCCGCTCAAGAAGTGACGCCGTTGCGCCAGATTATCGGAGCCGATTTTAAGCTGGTAACACCTGGTATCCGTCCTGCAGATGCCGATGTTGGCGATCAGAAACGTATTATGACACCTGCCGATGCGATTACTGCCGGGAGTGATTATTTGGTCATAGGGCGTCCGATCACAAAAGCAGAGACACCGATCGAAGCATTAGCAAAGATTGATGCTGAATTAGCACCATTGATTTAATCGCTTAAGCAAGCTATAAATAAGCTCTGGCTACGGATAGCCGGAGCCATAAATGTTCACTAAATAGAATCAATGAAAAAAGGATTTTCATATGAAACTACACACGCTTAGAGCGCTTTTTCTTGCGCTTATCTGTACATTCTCCATTCCCTCTTTTGCTGCTGGTATTGATATTAATTCAGCGACAGCAGAACAAATCTCGCAAGAAATGAAAGGGGTAGGCCCCGCAAAAGCACAGGCGATAATCGATTATAGAACATTGAATGGGCCCTTTAAGTCAGTTGAAGAATTGACCGAAGTAAAAGGCATTGGCCCCGCGACTGTGGATAAAAACCGTGATCTCATCACCGTGATTGCACCGGCTAAAGTGACACAAAAGTAGAGGTTTAGGACCAAATCGCTTTAGTTAAGGTTTATTGCTAAAGCCAGGCGGCTCCTCGAACACCGCTGGAGTCGCCATACTTAGCTTTCTTTATATGGGTATAAACGCTATCAGAGAATACATACTTCTCTAAGCGTGTTGGGATCTGAGCATAGATATTCTCAACATTTGATAACCCGCCGCCTAGCACGATAACCTCAGGGTCTAATATATTGATGACAGACGCTAATGCTTTGGCGAGCTGTTCTAAGTAACGTTCACAATGCTCAATGGCGAGGGTGTCCCCTTGTTCAGCGCTTTTCCAGATCTGAATTGGGGTTAAGGCAGGGCTGGTCTGGGCTATGTGGGCAAATGCAGAAGCAAAACCAGGCCCTGACAGAAATGTTTCAATACAGTCCTCTTTTCCGCAATAACAAGCCCTTCCGGGCGCATCGTTTTCAGTTATCCAAGGGAGAGGGTTATGACCCCATTCTCCACAGATAGCATTGGGGCCAGCCAGTAGACCTTTGTTGATCACAATACCAGCGCCCACACCAGTGCCTAGAATGACACCGAAAACGCTGTTGTAATCGGCTCCACTACCATCAGTCGCCTCTGAAAGAGCAAAACAGTCGGCATCGTTAGCAAGCGTGATTTTACGTTGGAGAATGGTTTCTAAGTCTCGATCGAGCCGCTGTCCGATAAGGCATGTAGAGTTAGCATTTTTGATAAGCCCGGTGGCAGGTGAAATAGCACCAGGAATGCCAATGCCGATGCTCTTGGCCTGTGTTTGGCAGCGCTGCTCAGTTTGTTGAACAAGATCGCAGATAGCATACACAGTCTTTAGGTAATCGCCCTGGGGTGTTGCTATGCGTTGGCGGTGAATCTCTATGCCAGCACTATCTAAAGCAATGACCTCTATCTTTGTGCCACCAAGATCTATACCAATTCTCATGCTCG
>Ga0193962_1000743_pt1 | contig 15182 bp, 10 predicted proteins | sample FB_5_MG_FD_140335 | JGI IMG/M metagenome (GOLD analysis project Ga0193962, IMG submission 140335) | Microbial mat bacterial communities from the Broadkill River, Lewes, Delaware, United States - FB_5_MG | ecosystem: Environmental > Aquatic > Freshwater > River > Microbial mats | place: USA...
GCCGTAGCTATTTGTATATCACTTAGTCGAATCGTCTCATCATAGTTTTCAATTAAGGCTTCTTTATTGCCAAAATTACTTACATCATCAATACAATCTGCAATCCATATCGCTTTTTTATAAATTTTTTTTGCATAATCATATTGTTGAGGCCAATACGTAAACAAAATGGGCGACTCTAATACATTAATAAGAGTATTTCCAAATTGTCCATCATCAAAAAGATATAAATTTTTTTGAATTTCAAACATACCTCTCACAAGCCAGTCTGGATTTTCTACAAAATTTTTATCAACACAGTACAAAACACAATATCCCTTACGTGCAAATTGTAGCGCTAATTGTTGAGGCCTTTGAAACATATATCCCCAGGGTGTTCCGGGTGATGGAAAAATAATTATTTTATCGCCATAATTTTCTTGTAGTGCTCTAACGTTATTTATTATTTGTTTTTCAGATGGAAATTTTAAAAATGCGCGTAAAAAACGGAGCGGTAATATTCTTTTCAATATCTTTCTACCAAACAACTTCACTGCAAACATTTTTAAAATCTCCCCCCTCCAACTTTATTCGTTTTCACTGCATACTTTCGTTATAGCATTTATTCTTTGAGTCCAGGTGTTTCTGTTTATTGTTTCGTCATAGTGAACGCGCACACTAGTGCCTTTGGTCACTATTCCATTTAATATATCAACAAATTCTTCTTTATCATAAGCTATCTTCACATCGGAATATTTTCTACACTCTGCCAAATTCGTTGTAACTATTGGCTTTTTACTCACCATATATTCAAATAACTTGACCGGGGAAACTGAAGTTGTTATTTCATTCTTAATAAAGGGAATTATACATACATCAAACCCTTTTAAATACGAGGGCAACTCTTCATGCTTTTTTGCATCAAAATAGAAAACATTTGAATGATTGTCTACTAATTCATCTAATTTATCTTCAACATTAAATACTGGTCCTATTAAAACAAAATTAGCATCAATTTCTTTTGCTGCCAATGTCATCATATCAAAATCAAACCACTCTGCAATAGCCCCATAATAGCCAATTATTTTTTGGGAATTATCTTTGAGATTGGAAATTTCTGGCGCAATAGAAGTACTATTAAACCACGATATAAAATCTTTACTTACTGCATTATTTACTTCTAAGATTTTTTTTGAATATTGTTCTGGAATTTTTTTGATTAAATTTGTTGCAGAGACTGTAATAACATCAGCAACTTCAAGCATTTTTTCATGATATGATTCTATCTCTGCTCCCTCTGGTTCTAACAATTCCATTTCATCCATATAGTCATAAATACATTTATCATATTGAATCACTTCAGTAAAAGGATAATTGTTTGGCCACATGCAATAAAGGATTAAATTTTCCTTTGCAACCAAGTGATTAATATGCATAAGACAAGGTTCATTAAGTAAAATTACTCTTTCACCAATTCTTTCAAATAAACATACATCATCAACAGTATAATTTTTCGTTGCATAAATCACCAAATAACCTTGTTCTGCAAATGCCTCTGCTATTTGTTGTGGCCTCTGTTTCATATACCCATAGTCAATAGTTGCAGTTATAACAACCACTTTCTTAAAAGGAATTGTTCTACTTATAACAGCAAATGATTTTAACATCTGCTTAAACAAAAGACTATTTGAATGAATACTCGGAACAGGATGAGCTTTTAGCAATTGTTTAAAAACAAAATTATTTGCACCAACGTTAAACTCAGGAGATATATTTTCATTAACTACTTCTTGAGCTTGCCCTGAAACACAAATAACCTCAACTGATTGATTGCTTTCTTTTTGAAACTTCGAAAAATATTTATCATTGAAAAACTGCTTCACCCGATTTATATATATTTTTCTAGAAACACTATCGCCTGACATAAATTCAATTCTTAAATTATTAAATTTACGGATCCATTTATTCTGACTTTGTCTTTTTTGCAAGCCATTTAATACCCTAAAACGCCTTTCTCTTTCTATTTCATGATTGTTAATCTGCATAAGTAAATGATAGAAGGGTTCTAATCTAGTAAGAATTCTTTCTATTTCTTCATCACACTCGATACCCTTTCTTAACATATGAAGTTGAAGTTCTTGATCAATTTTTCTATGATAAGCAAGTGCTATACTTGAAAGCGTCCATTCTGATTCGTGTTTACTATAAAACAACTTTTTGTTTTTTTCAAATAATTGATGATATTTTTCTGCGCTTAGCTTGCTAAAACTCAAACTTCCTTTATGATAAACAAATGCGCCTTCCGTTACAACAAATTTAAATCCCGCCTTCAATGCTCTAACACAAAAATCATCATCTTCAAACATACCAAGGCCATAATCTTCATCTAAACCACCAATTAAATCAATTACGTCCTTTTTAATAGCAACACAGAAAAAACCCAATCTTGTTGTTTCCCATGTGCTCAATTTGTGTTTTTTAGTATACTCTTTCGCGACCTCTTCATAATTGTTTTCACTCAAATAAGGTATTTGAATTATTTGCTCATTTCCAACAGAGTTGGATATTGGTCCTACAAGTCCAATTTTAGGATTATCTTTGAAAGGATCTAATAAATTTTCAATCCAATTCTCCGTTACCAAAGTATCATTATTTAAAAGGATGATATATTCTCCACTACACATTTCTATACCATCATTATTTCCACCTGCATATCCTCTATTATCCTCATTCAACTTGACTGACACATGTTCATATTTTTTATCTAGTTCTTTTAAATATTCCTGAGTACCATCATTTGATGCATTATCAACTATAATTAACTCATAATCATCATTTCTTGAATTTCTCAATATACTGTCTATACATGGTTTTGTACCTTCTTCTAACATATTATATGTTAAAACTACCACACTTACTTGCATTTTAACTCTCCTTTTCAACCGCGTTATTCATTTCTTCGAATCTAGATTGCCACGAGTTCTCACGTGCCAATTTCAGTCGCATTTCAATTAAAGCACTCTCGTCTTTATCACGTAACGCTTGGCCTAAATTATCCAGAAAGTCATCTTTGTTTTGTGCTAAATAGCATGCATGGGAATATTGTTTCAACTCAGGTAACTCAACTGAAACAACTGGCTTTCCTGCACTTAAATATTCATAAAACTTAACCGGATTAGTAGCTAATGTAAGAGGTATTATTTTAAATGGAATTGTACAAACATCAAAATAGCCCAAATAGCCCGGTAATTCTTTATAAGGTATCTCCCCTAGAAAATGAACGTTCTTTAGTTTTTCAACTTCTTCTATTTCAGCTCCAAATGTAGAGCCAATTAAGACAAAATTCCAATCCGGTTTCGATTCTGCACAGTGCAAAATAATATCCATATCAAACCAATCTGAAATCGCACCATAATAACCTATAATTGGTTTATCTGATATGAAATCTAACTTGCCATTTCGGAACGCTGCATTAAAATGTTCATATTCTGTACCATTTCTAACGATAGCACAACTTTCATTGTACTCTACAACCTTTTCTTCCAACTTATCTGCTGACACAATCACTAAATCAGCTTGTTCAATTAAATTAGTCTCAACTGCAACTGCTTCATCAGTATTAGTACTGAACCCACTATGATCATCCATACAATCAAATACAACTTGGCCCATAAAATGCTCTTTTAATCGGAATACTAAATTCGACCAATTAGGCAATTGAACCATATATAATAAGTCTTTAAACTCTAATTCGTCAAGTATTGGAAATATGCTCCAAAATAAATTGTTTAAATTCCATCCTTCAAGTGGATCGGTATAAATATTCATATCATCATAAGAATGAACCCACAGCTTGTAGATATTTGCTCCTAAATTGGTGATGTTAATATCTACAATTGCATCTGTTCCACTATCATACAATCTTCCTAATGGATTAATGCCCATAGATAAATATACAACTGTGTATCCATTTTCCGCAAATCGAGACAATATTTGCTGTGGCCGTTGCCACCTAAAAAACCAAGTAATCACAGGAAACGCAATAATTAATTTCCCGTTTCCATCGTTCAAACTTTTTTGAAGATCAACGACTCGTTTTTTTACCACTTTTTCCGAGTATAATTTTGGCGCTACCTTTTTAAAAGCTTTTTTCCCAAACTCACGAAAGCTACCCCAAATACCTCTACTTGAATAAGTAGTAGTTATCCTTCTTTTAAATAACACAAATTTTAAAGATTTCTTAACCAACCTCGAACTTTCATATAACTTAAGACGCTCATTAATTTCACTAGCCCAATCAGATAACTTCATAAGTTCAGAATGTAAATTGTTTGATTCTTGCTGAACTCTCTTTAATTTATCGTTTGATTCTTGCTCAAGAATCTTTAATTTATCGTTCGATTCTTGCTCAAGCGTCTCTAACTTATCCTTTGATTCTTGCTCAAGCATCTTTAACGTATCATTTAATTCTTGCTCAATTCTCCGCAATTCATCAGTTTCTTCCTGTTTTACTTTAAACTGCTCTTTCTGATCAACAATTAAATTCTCCTGGCTAGATATTTTAACCGTTTGATTATTTATCATATTTTCTTGATCCGCAATTTCTGTTTCTTTTTGTTCTATTAGATATTTTTGCTCGTTTGTCAGATTTTCAGTTTCTAAAAGCCTCTTTTCTGTATCGTCTAATCGCCTGCTAAGCAACTCTATTTTTTGACTCAAATCGTTCTTTTCTTGGCTTAAGCTATTTACTTCATTATTCTTACTAAATTCCAAATTTCCTATATGTTCATCCTTACCTCGTAGCATAGCTTCATAATCAAATTTTAAGGTTTTAATCTCCGTTCCACTTGAAATTTGATCACTAAACCTAGGTATTTCTAGACCTTCTGTATCTTCAGATAAAACCTCACAAATATAGGCTTTTAAATAATACTCCTTTGGAGTAACAAAATCATTATCAACCAATTCTCTAAATTCATTTGCAATGAGCGGATCACTAGTACTTGCCTCAAACATAAATTTAGTCATTTCTTTACTAACATATTGTTCACCAATCAATCTGAAACCAGCTGCTTCAATATAACGTTTATAATCTTCTCTAAGATACTCGCGACCATAAGACCATTGATTGTATTTCATCAATCGTTGTCTAAATAATAAGTACGAAACTGATTCTGGATTTGGCACCAAAAATACAAAATATTTACTCGTATGTTTCCTTATAGTTTTTAAAAGTATCTCTAATTCACTATCTGTAAAATGTTCCATAACGCCACTATTCCAGAGTACATCATAATCATTTTTATTAACATCTAAATCAAATATGTCACTTTTAATAAACTTCCCTTCAAAAGCATTTTCATCAAAAAAGGCTTTTGCTTTTTTAAGTGCGTTTTCACTAAAATCTAAGCATGTAACATCATAACCAGATTTACTCAATAATCCTGACAAATGACCACTACCAGAGCCTAATTCCAAAAGCTTTGCATTTTTAGATATTTTAAGATTCAACAAAATATCTTCTAATGAGTTGGCAATTTCTATATCAGGTTCAATAATATCATTTACGTAGGCATCAGCTACTTTATCCCATATCTCTGGTGAAGATGATTCTAATTCATTCACTTTTTCTTTAATATCAATACTTTCCTTTTCATAAACCACTAGCAATTGGCTGCCATTCCAAAAAACATCTCCGCTCATGTCAATAACTTTTTGAAAACTCTTTTTGAAATTTCTTAAACGATGCGGAAAAGTATTTTCCGTAAATTTATAATTGTGATATTCTGACAAAGGTTCCTCTTCATACGGAACCAACAAGATATAATATTCATCTGTATATTCTAAATGCTTATTAAGTATCTCAATTGGATCATCAAAATGCTCAAGACAGTTACTTGTAATAATCACATCATAGTTTCTTTCTGATTTTTCGATTTCCTCAGACAAAAAAGAGCCTTCTGGATATTCAACTTTAGCTCTTTCAATAGCAACCTGAGAAAAATCCATACCAACAACACTGCTTCTAGGGAATTTTTTCGTCAGGATAGCTGTTCCTTGTCCCATAGCACAGCCCCAATCAAGAATGCTTTTCTCTTTGTCTAATAAAGCAATTAAATGATCTGGCAGATTACTCAGAAGATGGTTCATAAAATATTCTGTTTGTTTCGGGCCATCATAATATTCCCATGTCTCTTTGAAATATTCATTCCACCAATCAACTGAATTTGTGTTATTCATACATATCTCCTTATCTTTATCTAGACTACACATTTAATTTCAGGTTTCACTAACGAAAATATCTTTTCGTCTGAAACAACTTGAATTATACCAGCGCCTTCAACAAAATCGTGGTACTTTGGTATATGATTCTCGCGTTCTTCTACAACCGCTGCAATAGAATAGTGCCCTTGTGATAATATATTTATAAATGTAAATTCAACTTCGATTGTATCACCTTTGGCTGAATCCATATATTTTATTCCACTTTCAAGTGTCGTACCAATAATTACGTCTATGGCATGTCCATCTCTAATCCCAAAGCCAATACCTACATTTTCCATATCGATATTTTCATGAATCTTAGCCCTTATAAAAATTTTAATTTTTTCGCCCCAATAGAAAACTTTTTTTTCAACGTCATTAGAATCTGTTATTTGTATATTTGTTACTTGTATTTTTTTACTTCCCCACCTAATACAGTTTTCAAACCCCATCTCTTCCATTTCACGTATTTCATTATTTTCATTCAATTCCTTACTTGTTGAATATAAATCGTCATCACCATCATCAGAAAAAATAAACTGTGTATACATAGATGTGATTGATTCAGAATCCCCAATTGCCTCTACTTTTCCATTGTTAAGCCACAAAGCTCTATCACAGAAAGTTTTTATCACTTGAGTGTCATGCGTCACAAAAATAACAGTCTTATCAGCTTCTACCAATCGCTTCATATGATTCATGCATTTTAATGCAAAAGCTGCATCACCAACAGCCAAAGCCTCATCAACAATTAATATCTCTGGGTCCATACAAGCCTGAACTGCAAAAGCAAGACGAACAAACATTCCGCTTGAATAAGTTTTTACAGGTTGATAAACAAAATCACCAATATCCGCAAAAGATAATATTTCATCCATTTTTTGATCTACAGCCTCTCTGCTCAGGCCACTCATCGTTCCAGATAAATAAACGTTTTCTATCCCTGAATACTCCATATTAAAACCTGTCCCTAGTTCCAATAAAGCCGAAACACGACCTTGAACCAAAACATTTCCTTCTGTAGGAGTCAACACACCAGTTAATATTTTTAACAATGTAGATTTCCCAGCGCCATTTGCACCAACGATACCAAATGTTTCACCTTTTTTTATTGAAAATGAAACATCATGTAATGCATAAAAATCTTTATGATAGCAATTACCCTTTGATAACGAAAACGCTTCTTTAACCCTATCTAAATTATTATCATATAATTTATATTTTTTAAATATTTTATTAACCTCAATAACATTCATAACGCACCTACTTTTATAAAACATCAGAAAAATGCGGCTTCATTTTTTTGAAAACTACAAACCCACATATGAATAAACCTAATGAAAAAAACCAAAAATACAATGTTTGCTCTGGTTTTTCCCAAAACCATTTGTTAAAGACCAATGACTCTCTATAGCCTTGAGTAACATAATACAAAGGATTCACCAATATATATTTTTGAAAATTCACTGGTATATTATCTAAAACCCAAAATATTGGTGTCAGCCAAAAACCTAATTGTAAAAAAATTGCAATGATACTATTTAAATCTTTAAAAAAAGGAATGATTGAAGCTGATAAAAAAATCGCACCCATCACAAGAACTATATTTGCAAATACATAATAGATCAATTGAAGATGAATTAATTGTGGATGATATCCGTAGACAATAAAAATAATATACATAAATACAACAAAAAATATGTGTACATAAAGCGACGATAACATTTTGACCACTGGCAAAACACTAATTCGGAACACAACCTTTTTTACCAAATAATTATATTCGATAAACGCATTAGTACCATTTGTCAAAGCATCCGAAAAGAAAAACCATGGAATAATCCCTGATATTAGCCATAGAATATATGGAACATCACCAACCGGGGGTGTTTTAAAACCAACTTGAAAAACGAACCAAAAAACTAAAATAGTTACAATAGGTTGTACAAATGCCCAAATCCATCCAAAATAAGAACCCGCATAACGAACTTTAAAGTCATTCTGAGACAATTGCTTAACTAAATTCCTTTCTGCAATTATCGATCCCCAAAATTGTATGATTTTTTTAAAAAAATTGTGCATTGAAATTGTCCTCCCTAATAAATTGACACCACAATATTGCTATTAATCTCTTAACCCCTATCAAGCACTTGCCTCATCCACTCTGAATTATCAATATACCATTGAATCGTATCTACAATGCCTTGCTCAAAAGTATACTTAGGCGCCCAACCAAGTTCCTCGGTAATTTTTGTGTTATCAATCGCATAACGCCTATCATGACCTAATCGATCTTCGACATATCTAATTAATTCTTCTGTCTCATTTAAAGAAGCAATTATTCTTTTAACAATTTCAATATTTGCCTTTTCATTATTACCACCAACATTGTACACTTCTCCAATTCTACCTCTATGAAGAACAACATCAATCGCCTCACAATGATCTTCGACATAAAGCCAATCACGAATTTGCATTCCATCACCATATACAGGAAGCGACTCCTTTTTTAAACAATTGTTTATCATTAACGGTATTAATTTTTCTGGGAATTGATACGGACCATAGTTATTAGAACACCGCGTAATGTTTACTGGCATTTTAAAAGTTTCACTATAAGAACGAACTATTAAATCTGCACTCGTTTTAGATGCAGAGTAAGGACTGTTCGGTGCTAGTGGTGTCTTTTCGGTAAACAAACCAGTTTTTCCCAAAGTACCATACACTTCATCCGTTGAAACTTGAAGAAATTTTACACCCTCTCTATAAATTGGATATCCTAAGTCATCTTTTCCAACTACCCAATTCTTTTTTGCCGCGTCTAACAAAACTTGTGTTCCAAGTACATTCGTTCTTATAAAAACACTCGGATCTTCGATACTTCTATCTACATGTGACTCCGCAGCAAAGTTAATGACATAGTCAAAATTTTCTTCGTCAAACAAACTATTTACCAAATCAACATCGTAAATACTTCCCTTTACAAATCTATACTTTTCATTCGTCTTAACATCATCTAAATTCTCTAAATTACCTGCATAAGTTAAAAGATCTAAATTAACAACTTGGTAATCATATTTTTCAATATACATTTTTACGAAGTTTGAGCCGATAAAGCCCGCCCCACCTGTAATTAACACTCTTTTCATTCTATTTCTCCTCATATTCAAACGGAAAATTTTGCTCTTTTAAAAGTTTCTGTTTACAATCTTTTTCCGATAATTTAATATCTTCTATACCATCAAGCGGCCAGTTAATATTCAAACTTTCATCATTCCATAGTACGCCACCGTCATCTTCAGGTGAATAATAATCTGTACACTTATAATTAAATACTGCTATATCGCTCAAAACTAAAAACCCATGTGCAAAACCTTCGGGAACATAAAACTGTTTCCTGTTCTCTGCCGATAAAATTACACCTTCCCATTCTCCATAAGTTGGTGATCCTTTTCTTAAATCCACCGCTACATCAAAAACTTCACCCTCAGTTACTCGTACAAGTTTACCCTGTGTATGTTTTGTTTGAAAATGAAGCCCTCTTAAAACACCTTTATTCGATTTTGATTCATTATCTTGAACAAAGTTCATCGTTAATCCAGCTTTACTAAAATCCTCATAATTATAACTCTCCATAAAGTATCCGCGTTGATCTCCAAACACAGTTGGTTCAATAATATAAAGATCCCGAATCTTTGTTTCAATAAATTTAAATTTCCCCATCTAGTCCTCACTCGCTATAGCTAATAGATACTTACCATAATCAGTTTTTTCAAGTTCTTTTCCCGAATTAATTAGTTGCTCTTTTGAAATAAATCCTTTACGATATGCTATTTCTTCTATACACGCTACATACCATCCTTGACGAGTTTGTACCGCTTCAACAAAATTAGCTGCATCTAACAAACCTCTATGCGTTCCTGTATCTAGCCACGCCATTCCACGACCAAGTAATTCAACTTTCAACTTTCCCCGTCTCAAATATTCGTTATTTACAGCAGTAATTTCAATTTCTCCACGAGCAGACGGTTTTACATTTTTAGCAATTTCGATAACATCATTATCATAAAAATAGAGTCCTGGAACTGCATAATTAGATTTTGGTTCCATCGGTTTTTCTTCGATAGACAGTACATTCATATCATCATCAAATTCAACAACACCAAACTCTTTAGGGTTTGATACATGATAACCAAAAATTGTTGCTCCTGATTTTCGAGTAGACGCTACATTTAAACGTTTCGTAAAACCATATCCATGAAATATATTGTCTCCGAGAACAAGTGCAACATGATCGTTTCCAATAAATTTTTCGCCTACAATAAACGCATCCGCTAACCCTCTAGGTTTTTCTTGAACGGCATATGATATATTTAACCCTAATTGTTCACCCGCACCTAATAAATCTCTATATATTTCAATGTCTCTCGGTGTAGAAATAATCAATATTTCATTAATCCCTGATAACATCAATACTGACAACGGATAATAAATCATCGGTTTGTCGTAAATCGGAAGAATTTGCTTAGATACTGATTTTGTAATTGGATAAAGCCTGGTTCCAGATCCCCCTGCTAATATAATACCTTTCATATTGTCAACTCCTCTTATTCTATATAATCACAAATAGACAACAACACTTAATTTTATGAATGTCTAAATGCGTTCAAATTCATCGTACATTTTATCATCTTTTACAAGCTCTTGTAAAGTAAAGTAACAACCTCTTTAAACTCTTTAAACTAAGATAACTTCTTATTTTTTGCAATAACTATTCTTTCCTTTAAAAATAGAAATACATTTTCAAATAATCTAATTTGAATCCATAAATAATGTAATATATTCTTAAATTCAAATCGTGTTTTTTTCATTTTTTTAAAATTTTTAATTGCTTTAAAACTTTCAATTAAATATACTTTTCCAAAACCATGCTTTATAAAAAATATACTTTTTACTAATATTCCAATTAGTATGGTTGGTAAATTTAACATCAACTGAGCAAACGGCATATTTTTATAAATCAAATAAATATTGTTTCTTGCGGATAGCATTGTTTTAAATTCACTTTTTTTGTTTCCGCTTGTACCACTAATAATATGGTACACAACCGCCGAAGAACAATAGTAGTTCTTATAACCATAACAATTTGCTCGATATCCTATATCAACATCCTCTAAATATGCAAAAAAAGCATTATCAAAACCTCCAATTTTTCTTAAAATATCAGTTTTATATAAAGCAGCTCCTGCACAACACGAGAAAACTCTTCTATCATCCTTATTACTCGTTACTAATTGATTGAAACCCCTTTTAAAAGCCCAACCAAATAGATTATATTCATCACCAGCATCATCAATATAATTTCTATTATTATATTGAATCATTTTTGCACCTACCGAAAAAAGATTTTCTTTACCTTTACTAAAATCGAATAATCTTTTTATGCAATCGCGTTCTAATTCCGTGTCATTATTAAGCAAAAATACAAATTCTCCCTTTGCCGCTTCAATACCAAAATTGACCGCTGGCGAAAATCCAGAATTATAATCTAAACTCAATACTTTTACAGATGGATAAAATTTATTAATGAATTCTCTGCTTCCATCAGATGAATTATTATCAACCATAATTATTTCTATATCCTTATATGACTGATTAAGTAATGACTCAATGCAGATTTTCAAAAAATGTTTACCATTATAATTCGGAATCACCACTGAAATCATATTTTCAACCTCTTCTCACTAAATTGACAACTAACGCTCTACAAAACATTATTGATATGCCAATATATACACAAATTGCCACAGCAAAATTATATTTCTTCTGATAATTTTTTTTGTAAAAAATTATCATTGAATTATAAAAATAAAATAAAGTTTTCCATTTTCGTTTCTTTCCACTCGCACCTTTATAATGAATGACATCCCCTAGATTAGGGTTATAAATTATTTTTTTGCCTTTTTCCCTTATCCTAAAACACAAATCGATATCTTCGCCATACATAAAAAAAGATTCATCAAATGAACCTATTTCTCCCAGTAAAGTTTTCTTTACCATAAAAAAAGCTCCAGAAATAACGTCAACCTCATTTATAGCATCAGGAGATAAATAAGACATTTGATAACCGCCATACTTTTCTTTATTCTTCATAAGTCTATCTAGTCGCAAAAAATAATAAAATGAATTCTGTGGTGTTGGAAAACCCCTCATGCAACCATTATCTAAGTTTCCATGTACATCAATTAATTTTGCGCTTAGCGCTCCAATGCCACGATTTTCGTCAAAATATTTTTTTCCATTATATAAACTATTAGTTGTTAACACTGTATCCGAATTAAGAAATAAAATGTATTCCCCTTTTGCATTTTGTAAAGCAATATTATTTCCTTTTGCAAAACCAATATTTTTCTCGGTTTTTATAAAAGTGACTTTTTCTTGCTTCTTGCAATATTCCTGCAATTTTTCACCATCACCATTAGGAGATGCATTGTCAAGTAAAATAACTTCATATGAAATATTTTCTGTAAAAGCTAAAATTGATTCAATTGCATTAATTGTTTTCTTATAGGTCATATAATTTACAATAAGAACAGATACATCAATTATATTTTTCTGAATTGTATTCACATTTATTCACATCCAAGCTTAGTTACAACCTCTAATCTCTGAAGTTGTTTTTTCGAAATATCACTCTGTCATTTATTTGTATATGAACTTCTTTGTTTTTTCACTCGCAATAATTTCAATCTCATTAGAATATAGTAATTCATCATAAGATAAATCTTTATTCTCCCCACGCTTCAAGGTCCCAATCAATATTTTCTTCACCGTCTCTGCGATAATCTTAATATCATACATAAAACCCGCCTTACGAATATACATAAGATCAAACTTAATCTTATTTTCAGGTGAAGTCGAATACTTACCTAATACCTGAGCCAAACCAGTAACACCTGCCTTAACCGTCATACGGTAATGAAAATCAGGAATGGTTTCTGAAAACTCTTCTATAAAAACTGGTCGTTCTGGCCTTGGTCCTACCATAGACATATCCCCTTTAAGGACATTATAAAGTTGCGGTAACTCATCTATCCAAAAACGCCTGAGAAACTTACCCACTTTAGTCACACGACTATCATTTTCCATCGCCCAAATAGCACCGGTATCCTTCTCTGCATCCTTAACCATAGATCGAAATTTAACTAACTTGAAGGTCTTGTTATGAATAGTTGCACGTTCTTGTGTAAAAAACACCGGGCGCCCATCTGTCACTATAATCGCTATTGCAGCAACAAGCATCACTGGCGACGCTAACACGATACCAATCACACTAATAGTGATATCAACAATTCTTTTGATTATCTGTTTCTCAACAGATAAATGAAGGGTATCTACCCTAAATGCAAGATAATCAGAAATTTGAATGATCTCAGAATTATAAATAGCAATTTCAAATGTTCTTGGTACAATATAAAGTGATTTATCCAAGACAATACAATGTGAAATAATATCATTTTTTAAAGAAGCTGGTATATCCTCAGTTATAAGAATTTTATCCACTTGATCGATATAATCTAGATATAGACCATCTACTGGTCTAACAAAATAAGCAATTTGATCAGCATTCCGTTTATCTGAAAGGACTTTTCGAGTAACTTCTTCAAAGCGATCAAACTCTGACACAATCAACATACGCTTAGTCCCACGAATTTTATTAACCAATTTAACAAAGCAACACTTTACAAGAGATAACAACACCCATTGTATCACAAATGCTTGAAACACCACAGTTCTCGGCAAGGCAAAGCCCCTCGACATAAAGGCTATGGCCATAGATACAACAGCAATCATAGTTGTTGACATAAACATAATAACAATGTTTTCTGTCAAACTTTTTTTTGCTGTTTTAAATACACTATTAAAGATAAAAACTACATATGCACCAATCAAAAACCAATAAGCATTGTCATGATAGGCAATAAAATTGCGAGCATCATAAGGCGCCAACAATTCAAACTTAAAAGATATCACATAAGACAAGTGAATTATACCAAGATATAAAAATGCTTCTATAGCTTTTAGAAACAGCCCATCTTTTTTATAAGAAGACTTTTTAAGCTTCTTCATGAATCGCTAACCCCATTCCACCAAAACAACTTAAGAACATCGTCACCGGTATTATACTATCATTGAAAATACATGTTACAAGGATCATAATAAGACAAATTATCGGCATAAAATCTTCTAGTGTCCTTTGTCCTAAATTAACACGCACATAACCTTCTTTCAAAGCAATTACAATAAACATAAGAAAGACTAGCAATCCCCCAACACCCATAGAAAAGAGAATTCCTATATACATCGAGTGAGGTTTATCTACTGAAATAGTATCACCCTCCAAGTAAAAATTAGTCTTACCCACATAATCATTTTGAGGATATGCTACCAAATAAGTATCAAGTCCTCTCCCTAACGCAAAATATTTTTGTGCTTCAGGTAAGTAAGTTGACCAAATATACGCCCTGTTAGTAAAAGCAGATCCATGATCATAATAGTAGTTTAGACGATCAGGTTTGGCTATTTCAGCAAGTCCAGAAACTGGATTTACATATTGAATAAGCTCACCATCGTAAAAAACATTTAATGATGTTGGTGCATTTATTTTTATTGCTATGCCATTTATATAACTTTGAATTTTCAAATCATAGGTAATGCCAGCATTCTGATATTGCAAATGATTTTCACCAATAACCTCTGGCTTTAAACCCTTCATGCTTTGATCATATACATTAATACCTTCTTCAGTACATTCAATGCCTATTGAACTTTCATTGTAGTGCTGTAACACCATAATGTTTTGAATGATTTCAACCCCTTTAACGCCTTTGTTAAAACCAGAATTCCCAGTAATACCTATACCAAGATTAATTACAAGC
>Ga0193962_1000745_pt1 | contig 15173 bp, 10 predicted proteins | sample FB_5_MG_FD_140335 | JGI IMG/M metagenome (GOLD analysis project Ga0193962, IMG submission 140335) | Microbial mat bacterial communities from the Broadkill River, Lewes, Delaware, United States - FB_5_MG | ecosystem: Environmental > Aquatic > Freshwater > River > Microbial mats | place: USA...
CATCACAACTCCCGAGTGGCGTTATGCAAAGTGATATCAAAACAGACCTAACAGAGACTGCGGGCATTGTTATTAGCCTGTCGGGCATCAATTATTCTTATGAACAACTTGCCTCTTTTGGTGAACAGTTTAAGGATGCCCTTATAGATGTTGAAGGGGTTTCTAAATTTAGTATTGAAGGAGAACTTAAGAAAGAAGTAAAAGTTGTTGTCGATATGGATAGGTTGGACCAACTGGGCTTATCTTTAATGGACTTAGATCAATACTTAATGATTCAAAACATTGAAATACCCTCAGGCTATTTAGATACGGATGATGGAAAAATTAAACTTAAAGCACCGGGGATTTTTGAGTCTGTATCGGATATAGAAAATTTAGTTATTGGTGTTTCGACTGAGACAGGTGTGACGACAAAACTTTCGGATGTAGCAGATATTTATATGGGCTTGGAGGATGGTGCTGAAAAGTTTAAACAGAATGGTAATAATGCAGTCCTTTTAACAGGCTATTTTCAAGACGGTAAAAACGTTGTTCTTATAGGTAAAGAAGTAAGAGAAAAAATAGAAGCTGTAAAATCAGGATTGCCTTCAGATTTAATTGTTGAGGAAGTGGTTTATCAGCCAGACGCGGTTTCAAATTCTACAAACGAGTTTATGCGTAACCTATTAGCGGGTATTGCGTTGGTTATCATTGTTGTGTTTTTTGGATTAGGTTTTAGGAATGCAATTGTTGTGTCGGCGGCGATTCCGCTTTCCATTTTAATGACTTTTGGTGCCATGTACTTTATGGGAATCAAGATACATCAAATATCATTAACAGCTTTAATCATAGCCCTTGGAATATTGGTTGATAATGCTATTGTTATCAGTGATACGGTTCAAGTACGATATGATGGTGGTGAATCTTTAGAAGAAGCTGCAATCAAAGGAACCAGCGCTTCATCGGTACCTATTTTTACAGCGACATTAACGACAATTGCTGCTTTTTCACCATTACTAGGATTACCTGGTGCTGCGGGACAATTTATTGCACCAATTCCCTTAGTGCTTATTATTTCTATGATCGCTGCCTATATGGTTGCTATGTTTGTCACACCATCTATGGCCGTAACTTTTTTCAAGAAATCTGAGAAAAAAGAAGAACGTTCAACAAAACTACGTCTTTTCTTTTCTAAAATGCTTAGTAAGGGGTTAAGTAAGAAGAAACAATTGACTCTGGGTACTTTTGGCGTATTGCTTTTAGTCATTTTAATAGTGGTACCAATGTTGCCATCACAATTTTTTCCTTATGCGGATAAAGAAATTCTCTATATAGATATAGATGCAGAACAGGCTGGTAATATTGACTATACGGAAATGCTAGCTGACCAAGTAGTTGAAGTCTTACAAGATGTTCCAGAACTCACAAGTTATACTGTTGCAGTTGGAAATGGTATGCCAAAGTTTTATGTGACTATGTCACCAGCAACACCATCAAAGTCATATGGGCAGTTGGTCTGTCATTTTAACTTAGAAACAGAAAATCAACGTTTTTATACTAAAATGGAGCTCAAGGATTACTTACAGAAGAAGCTGGACAAATCAATTTCAAAAGGGTCAACGACTGTTAAGCTATTAGAATATGCCGAACCACAAGATGCAAAAGTAATTGTAAGAGTTTCTGGAAAAAACTTTGAACGGATTAGTGAAGTGGTGACGCTTTTAGAAGATAAGATGAATGAAATTGATGATTTGGCAAGTGTTACAAGTGACAAAAATCCACTGACTTATCAAATGAACTTAGATGTTGACACCGCAATTGCTTCAAGCATGGGTGTTACGACTTATGATGTTCAAAGTCAAATTAACGTGGCTTTATATGGTAAGAACTCAACGGTCTTCAGAAAAGATGGTAAAGAGTATGCTGTGAATTTAAAATCGGATGCAAGGTCGGAAGCTGACTTGTACAATATGGCAATTAAATCGTCCCTGACTAAGAATAAAGTACCTTTAAGACAATTTGCTACGATTGCTTATAGTAAAAAACAAGATACTATTAACAACTACGAGCGTGAAGAAGCCATTCATATTTATGGGATAGAAAAACCTGGGAGGGACCCAGTTGCTATTGAAAATTACATTGAAAAGACTATTTTACCAAGCATTGACACAAGCGGTGTAAAAGTAACTTTTGATGGAGAGAGAGAGCAAGTGAGCAAGTATTTTGGTGCTGCTGGAACATTAGCAGGCGGTGCAATCTTCTTAATCTTCGTAATTTTGATTGTTCAATTTAACTCTTTTATGCAGGCGTTGATTATTTTGATGACTATTCCATTGTCACTTATTGGGTCTATTGTTGGCTTGTTGATATTCAGGCAACCCCTATCTTTTACAGCGGTACTTGGTATCATTGCGCTTATAGGATTGGTTGTAAAAAATGGAATATTACTGATCGAATATATTAATGCTGCGAGAGCAGGAGGAGATTCTATTGATGAAGCTTGTGTAGATGCAGTGAACAAGAGATTTAATGCCATTATATTAAGCTCTATGACAACGATTCTTGGATTGTTTCCACTTGCGATTTCGGGGAGTGACTTATTTGCACCAATGGCAGTATCACTTATGTCAGGACTTGCAGTTTCTACCTTTTTAACACTAGTGGTAATTCCTGTAATGTATAGTTTGTTTGAAACATCTATTGAAAATAAACTTAAAAGGAAAGCTGCTGTGTTATAATGTTACTTAGAATAATATTGAACATGGATGTGAGAAAATGCTAATAAAAAAATTAAAAAAGAAATTGGATCATATTGCTGAAGTTTATGGGTGCAAAGTGGTTTATGACCAAGCCCATAATGATGACATTATTCTTTCGGAAGTTGATATAGAAACTGGAGAAAACAAATGGATGATAGTCTTCACTAATGAAGGTGAAAAAGGTTTAAGTGTTCATAGCTTTGGTGTTGGCCATTTTGATCATACAATTATCAATTTTCCAGTGACTGAGATTGATAAAGATGTTATTGATTTAGGGACTTATTTTGAAAGCGATGGATTACCAGAATTAAAAAGAACAGAAGTTAATTTAATGTCGGATAAAACTATTGAAGTTATTAAGCTTACAGTTGAAAAAGACAGTAAGGGGCTTCATGTTGAACTTATTGAAAGCAGGAATTCAGAGGATTTTAGTATTCTCTTGAGTAATTATTTTAATTGTGGTATTCCTGCAATTGATGCTGATGGTTACCAACATTACTTGATAGAACAAGCGGCTTCGGTTCCGCGTGTTTCTATACCATCTATAGACTCTTGGACGCATGAAACGACACACAATGCCTTGGTGATAGACTATAGCTATGGTGAACAATTGTTGCACTTCACTTTTTATAACAAAGAAGCACAATTGGTTCAGCAGTGTCATTTGTTCATTCGTCGAATTGAGAAAATGGAGGATGGCTTGATTTTTCATTCTGTCAAAGAAAACAAAAATATCAAACTGATTATGGATGAGCGTATTTCCATTATTGTAACCTATTAAAAAACTATAAAGCCTTAATCGTTAGAATTTCTAATGATTGAGGCTTTTTTTTATTTTTGGGATAAGGGAATGACGAAAAAAAACGTTTGCAATATTCAAAATATTAGTGATATAATACTTATGAAAACGTTTCCGGAAACGTTACCGAAAACGATTCCAAAAAATTTCAAAACATAAAAAAGATAGAAATACCAACAGACTAGTGACGAAAGCGGGGAGCAGATGAAGAAAAGTGTGAATATTAAAGATATAGCAAAACTTTCCGGTGTTGGCATAAGCACGGTTTCAAGAGTGCTAAATAACCATTCGGATGTGAAGAAAGAAACCCGTGAAAAAGTTTTGAACGTTATTCGAGAATATAATTATATCCCTAATAACAGTGCAAGAAATTTAAAGCGAATCGCAACTAAAAATATAGGGGTTATGGTGAAAGGTATTTACAATCCTTTCTTTTCTAAAGTAGTAAGGGCAATTGAAGAAGAAATCGCAAAACAAGACTATTCAATGATTTTACATTACAACGCTAAGGATGCAAATAATGATGGTGAAATCGCCATCGAGTTTATAAAAGAAAAAAAGTTATCAGGTCTTATATGTCTTGGTGGAGATTTTGAAAAATTAGATCCAAAACAGTTAATTGCACTTGAAACGCCTATGGTGCTTTGTTCAACAATGGTGGCGTGTTCAGGTGACGACACGGTATTCTCTTCAGTAAATATTGATGATGCAGTAGCGGCTGAAATGGCTGTCAAGGAAATTGTAAATTGTGGGCATCGCCATATCGGCATGATTAAACTTCGTGAAGATGACTTAAGTGTTTGTCAGTATAGGATGACTGGTTATAAAAATGCTTTAGACGCATGCGAAATTCCTTATAACCCAGAACTTGTTGAAGCAGGAGATTATACATTTGAAACAGGTTATAAAGCCATGCAAAAACTGTTGGATAAGTCACTGGAGATGACAGCGGTTTTTGTGAGTACTGACTTAATGGCTCTTGGGGCTGCAAGGGCAGCAATGGAAAGAGGTGTAAAAGTACCTGAAGAGCTTTCCATTGTTGGATTTGATGGGATTGAGTTTACAGAATATTTTATGCCATCTATTTCTACTGTGATGCAGCCAGTAGAAGAGATGGGGATGAAAAGTGTTGAAATATTATTCAATGTTTTGAATGATGAAGGGAAACATGAGCATGTCATTTTTGATACAGAATTTTTACAGAGAGAATCATTAAAGTGTTTAGTATAGGCTTTACTGAGTATCCATCTAGAAAATAAATGGACTCATAAAGATAGAAGGAAGTTAAGTTATTAAGGGAGGATTATCATGTTCAAATTTAAAAAGTTTTTATCTGTAACATTATTAATCGCAATGGTTGCAACTATTGGATTAACAGGTTGTTCGCCAAAAGAGGAAGCTGCACCGGCAGAGCCAGTAGCAGAGACATCAACGGAAGCACCTGCGGCGCCAGAGATGGAAGCAGCAGAAGTTGATATTTTCCAATTTAAGGTTGAAATCGCTAAGGAATTAGAGAACGCAGCTGCAGATTATATGAAATTACATCCAAATGTAAAAGTAAACATCCAAACTGTAGGTGGTGGCGATGATTACGGTGCAGCACTTAAAGCGAAATTCCAATCAGGTTCTGAGCCAGATATCTACAATGTAGGCGGGCCACAAGATATTGAGGATTGGATGGGTAAATTAGAAGATCTTTCAGGTGAGCCTTGGGTAGACCAAGCACTAGAAGGAATCTTATCAGGGGCTACAGTAGATGGAAAAGTTTACGCGCTTCCATTTAATATTGAAGGTTACGGATTTGTATATAACAAAAATATATTTGCAGATGCTGGAATTGATGCAGCTGCAATTAACGACTTTGCTAGCTTAGAAGAAGCCGTAATGACACTAGACAAGAAAATTAAAGCAGGTGATTTAGAAGAGAAGTATCCATTACTTGAAGCGGTATTTGATTACCCAGCAAAAGAAACTTGGGTTACTGGTCTTCATGCATCGAATGCAGCGATTTCACAAGAATTAGCAAGTTCATTAGACGCATTTGCAGCAAGTGAATTTGAATTCAAGTATAACCAAGCATATAAAGCAATTATTGATTTACAAGCAGACTATTCACCATCATTTGCAAGAAAAGGTAACCTAAATGCAGTTGATTATGCAACACAAGTTGATGAAGGATTAGCAATCGAAAGAGTTGCAATCATTCAACAAGGAAACTGGGTATATGGTGGCGTTAACGTAATCGACGAAACGGTTGCAGCTAACTTAGGTTTCTTACCATTCCCTGTTAAGGGTGTTAAAGAGGATTCAATTCCAGTTGGCGTACCAATGCACTGGGCTGTTAACTTAAATTCAAGTGACGCTGATAAAGCAGCAGCTAAGGATTTTATTAACTGGTTATATACTTCTGATGCTGGTAAAGATTATGTTGTTAATAAGTTCTTCTTCATTCCACCACTAAAAGGATATGAAGGATTTGAACCAAAAGATCCACTAGGTCAAGATATTACAAGATTTGCAAATGAAGGTAGAACAATGCCTTGGGTATTTATGGGTTATCCAACAGGATGGGGAATGGAAGTACTTGGTACGGAAATTCAAAAATACCTTGCTGGCGATGTAACTTGGGATGAATTAGTTGAAACATCAGTTGCCAAGTGGGCAGAGCTTAGATAATAGTAATTACTTGAGGGGGGAGGAATCCCCTCTCTATCAAATTTAGGAGGAAAACCATATGAAACACTCGAAGATGTGGTTTGGTGCATTTGTTGGGCCGATTCTCTTCGCATTTTTATTAGTTGTCATTATTCCAATGATTTCTGGGATATATTTTTCTTTTACCGATTGGAATGGGATTAATAATAATGCAAACTGGGTCGGTATAGCTAATTATATTGAAGTATTTACAGGCGACGAAGAGTTTTTAAATGCCTTTACTTTTACAGCAAAATTTGCAGCAGTATCCGTTATATTAATTAATGCAATAGGGTTTGGATTAGCATTATTTGTAACGAAGATTGAACGATTCAGTGGGGCTATGCGAAGTATTTTCTTTATGCCTAACTTAATCGGTGGACTTATTTTAGGATTTGTTTGGCAATTTATATTTATTAAAGCATTTGGCTATATTGGTAAAGAAATGGGTTGGACGTTTTTTCAAGGGTGGCTGTCAACGACGACGACTGGATTTTGGGGACTTGCGATCCTTATGTCATGGCAAATGTCGGGTTATATGATGGTTATTTATATTGCGGCACTTCAAAACATACCAGAATCCCTGATTGAAGCAGCTAAGATTGATGGTGCAACAAAATTTCAGCGCTTACGTCATATTACCATTCCTCTTGTGGCACCGGCCTTTACAATTGGACTTTTCTTAACCTTATCGAATTCATTTAAGCTATATGACCAAAACTTGTCTTTAACGGGTGGGGACCCAGCACATACAACAGAAATGCTTGCTATGAACATTTATAACACAGCATTTGTTTTTAATAAGATGGGCGTTGCTCAAGCTAAGGCAGTTATTTTCTTGATTACCGTATCGGTGATTACTTTAACACAGATGTATTACAGTAAGAAGAAGGAGGTGGAGATGTAATGGAAAAAATCAAAAAGCATGGCTTTACAATAGCAGGTGGCTTACTTGTTTTACTATTTATGTCGCCACTTTATATTGTCCTTACCAATTCGTTTAAATCTCAAAAGGGAATTGTAATTGATTCTCTCGGACTACCTTTTGGCGAATACTTTAGACCAGAGAACTACATCCAAGCATTTGAGGAACTACGATTTGTACGGTCGTTTATTAATTCAATGGTCATTACCGTATCTGCAACTCTTATTATTATAATTTTTGCATCGATGGCTGCATGGATGCTTGTAAGATCAAAATCAAAGTATAGTGGCGTTCTTTTTATGATGTTTGCAGCGGCTATGTTAATACCGTTTCAGTCGGTTATGTTACCGCTTATTAATTTAATGGGTAAATTGAATATGCTACACCCAGTAGGTCTTGTATTCATGTATCTAGGTTTTGGATCGAGTCTTTCGATTATACTCTATCACGGCTTTATTAAGAGTATTCCAAGAGAGTTAGAAGAAGCGGCGGTTATTGATGGTTGTAATACTTTTCAGGTGTTTTGGTACATTGTATTTCCACTGCTTAAGCCAATTACAGTGACGGTTAGTATCTTGAACGCTATGTGGATTTGGAATGACTTCTTGCTACCACAATTGGTTATTAATAAACCAGAGTGGCATACCATTCCACTTAGGATGTTCTACTTCTTTGGACAATATTCTAAGAAATGGTTCTTGGCACTACCAGGACTTGTTATTGCTATGATTCCAATCGTTATTTTCTATATTTTTGCTCAAAAGCATATTGTAAAAGGCGTGACTCAGGGATCTATAAAATAAAAAATCGGAGCGAATGAAAATGAAAAACACTATTCAATTATTTAAAAATGGACAGGTATTGAAGACAGGTGCAATTACAGAGTTACCTCAAGGCGTTATTGATCAAAGTCAATCATTAGAGCAGTTATCTTTTTTTAGACTTAAGGTTAATGAAGGTGATATTTTATTAAGTCATGAATTCCAAGAGGCAGATATGGTTGTAGGCTTTGGTGAGACGGTTAAAGGTCTTAATAAAAGGGGATCGGAGCTTGTGGCGTTTTGTGCTGATGAGCCTGAGCATTTACCCAATAAAAAATCCCTTTATGGGGCACATAACTTTTTTGTAATTCTTGGTGAAAGAGTTACAGGATTTTTTATCGATTTTCCTGGGAGTATTCACTATGATATTGGCTTTGAAAATAAGGACATTTTTAATATTAAAATTGAGGGTGTAGACGTAGATATATACCAGTTTAATGGTGAATCACTAAAAGAAGTAACGCATCAATTTTTACAGATTATAGGTGAGAGTTATGTGCCACCTAAATGGGGATTTGGCTACCAACAATGTCGATGGAGTTATGAAACAGCGGATGCTATTAGACGTGTTGCTCGAGAGATGCGAGCTGCTGAAATACCATGTGATACCATTTATCTTGATATTGATTATATGGAGCGTTTCAAAGATTTTACAACTTGTGATGATAAATTTCCTAATTTTGAGTCCTTTGTAAAAGAGATGCGTGAAGAAGACTTTCGACTTATTCCAATAATTGATGCAGGGGTGAAAATCGAAGATGGATATGATGTTTATGAAGAAGGGATTAAGGAGGGGCATTTTTGTTTAGATGAAAGTGGAAAGCCTTTTGTGGCGGCTGTATGGCCAGGACTTGTACACTTTCCTGATTTCTTTAGACCAGAGACAAGAGCGTGGTTTGGTCATAAGTATAAAATGCTGACAGACTGCGGAATTGAAGGTTTTTGGAACGATATGAATGAGCCAGCAATTTTTTATACACCTAAGCGATTGAACGCATTTTACGACCATGTAGAGAAGTCAAAAGAAAAACCTCTAGATATTTATAGTTTCTTTGACTTAATGGAAAATGGCAGGGGCCTATCTAATAGCCCTGAAGATTATCAAAGTTTTTATCATAGAGTAGAAGATCAGCTTGTACGTCATGACTGTGTACATAATCTGTATGGCTATTACATGACACAATCTGCAGCAGAGGGATTAGAACGTATTGATGCGAATAAGCGATTTTTATTATTTTCAAGAGCTTCCTATGTTGGTATGCATCGTTATGGTGGTATTTGGATGGGTGATAATCAATCTTGGTGGGAACATATTGAGCTATCTATGAAGTTACTTCCAGCCATTAATATGTGTGGCTTTATGTATACGGGTCCGGATACAGGTGGCTTTCAAAGCGATGCGAGTAGCGAGTTAATGACACGGTGGATGCAGTTTAGTATTTTCACTCCACTATTAAGAAATCATGCGGCACTTGGTTCAAGAGATCAAGAACCATTTGCTTTTGAAGCATCAACAAGGCAAACGCTTAAAAAAATGATTGAATTAAGATATGCGCTTATCCCTTATCTATATAGCGCTTATATGAAAGCGGTTAGGGAACGTTTACCTTACGCTGAAAATTTATTAATGGACTATGAGGGCGCTCGTGTTAAAGAAATCGAGGATCAACTTTTGATTGGTGAGGCTTTAATGATTGCACCAATCTACAAGCAGAATAGACGTGGTCGTATGGTCCATTTGCCAGAAGCTATGCTACTTTGGACCTCAAAAGGACCACTGGTTGAAACACTAGAAGTTATTGGGGCTGGTGATTATTATGCACCAATAAGTTTGGAAGAAGTACCATTGTTTATTAGACCTGATAAAGGTATTCTTTTAGGGGGTGTTGCTCAAACGGTTAATCAAATTAATAAAACTGAGCTCACGTACCTAGGTTTTTTAGTAGATAAAATTAAAGATGAATTTTATGATGATGATGGGTGTTCAAAAGCTTATCAAGAAAATCAATTTTATAAAACAACAATAAGCATTGAGAGAGAAAGTGAAGATCTTATGGCTTCAGTGGTATTTGATGTTGCAAGTGACTTGTTAAGCGTAAAGATAATTGTAATGGATATTAATGGAGAGCGATACAAGGGTCTTGTAACGAGAGAAACAGGAAGCATTTGTTTGGAGAAGGTGAGTCATTATGACAAATAAAGTGAGACGTGGCAGTGGTGTGTTGATGCATATTACTTCACTACCAGGACCATATGGAATAGGGTCTATGGGACGATACGGAAGAAAATTTATAGATTTTTTAAATAATGCAGGTCAAAAGTACTGGCAAATATTGCCCCTTGGACCGACGGGTTATGGGAACTCTCCCTATCAATCTTTTTCTGCATTTGCAGGAAATCCATTTCTCATTGATATAGAACAATTGATTGAAGAAAACTATATAAGCAAAGAAGTCCTAGCAGCTTATGATTTAGATGGGCATAGACAACGTGTTGATTATGACAAAATAATTGCTCAGAAGATAGAGCTTTTAAAAAAATGTTATTTGTCTTTTAAATCAATGGAAAATTATAAAGAACTTAAATCTTTTAAAGAAGCACATCATTGGCTTGACGAGTATAGCGTCTTTATGGCACTCAAAGAACATTACAAGAGTCAACCATGGCAAAAGTGGGCAGAAGAGCATCGTCTCAGAGATGCTGATGCTTTGAAAAATTTTAGAGAAAGTCATAGTGATGCAATTGAGTTTTGGGTATTTCTCCAATGGGTTTTTTACAAACAATGGCTATCACTTAAGAACTATGCGAATTCCAATGGTGTCGAGATTATTGGTGACATGCCAATTTATGTATCGGCTGATAGCTCCGACACTTGGGCACATCCAGATTTGTTTTATTTTGATGAAGGCAGTCATCCAGTAGCGGTTGCAGGTTGTCCGCCGGATGCTTTTTCTGAAACTGGTCAATTATGGGGCAACCCCCTTTATGATTGGACCCAAAATGAGGAAAATGGTTTTGAATGGTGGATTGACCGTATGCGTTCAAGTATGGAACTCTATGATGTGATTCGGATTGATCATTTTAGAGGTTTCGAATCTTATTGGGAAATTCCAGCACAAGATAAAACAGCTGAAAATGGCCATTGGGTTAAAGGTCCAGGCATGAAACTTTTTAAAGCTATTCACGAAGCCATTCCTTCAATGCGTATTATTGCTGAGGATTTAGGTTTTTTGACAGAAGAGGTTATACAATTAGTAGCCGATTCGGGTTATCCAGGGATGAAAGTGTTGCAGTTTGCTTTTGATTCTAGAGAAGAAAGTGATTATTTACCTCATAATTATGACAGTCATTGCATTGTTTACACTGGAACACATGATAATGATACGGTTATGGGCTGGTTTGAAACTGCGGCTAAGGAAGATGTTGTATTGGCTAAAGAATATTTGTCACTAACAGAAGATGAAGGCTATAACTGGGGCTATATTAGAGGTGCTTGGAGCTCTGTTGCTCAAACAGCTATAGCACCAATGCAAGATTTTTTAGGGCTTGCTAGTGACCATCGCATGAATATTCCTTCGACTATTGGTGGTAATTGGGAGTGGCGTGTGAGAGAAGAAGATTTATCAGATGCACTTGCAAAACGCATGCATCGATTAACGAAGATATATGGAAGATTGGAGAAAGAACATGCAAAAATCTGAATTCATGGCAAGGATAAAGGAAACCTTACTATGCACATGCGGAAAAACAATTGAAACAGCAAGTAGGCAAGAGTTATATTATAGTGTTTCAAGAAGTATATTAATGATGATAATGCCTAAATGGCATGAAACAAATGAAAAGAAAGCCACGCAAAAACAAGCATACTACTTATCGGCAGAATTTTTGATGGGAAGGGCTTTTGGTAATAATTTGATTAGTTTAGGAATTGCTACTGAACTTAAAGATACCCTAAAGGACTTAAATATTGATTTAAATGAATTGGAAGAATGTGAAGAGGATGCAGGTCTTGGTAATGGTGGACTTGGAAGACTAGCAGCTTGCTTTATTGATTCAGCAGCTTCTTTATCTTATCCGCTTACTGGCTATGGTATTCGTTACGAGTACGGTATATTTAAGCAGGGATTTAAAGATGGTGAGCAAGTTGAAGTTGCCGACGAATGGTTGCGAAACGGAGATCCTTGGTCGATTCGTAAAGATGATGAGGCTATTATGGTATCATTTGCGGATACGTCAGTTAAGGCAGTACCATATGATTACCCAGTAATTGGTTATAAGAACGAGACGATTAATACTTTAAGACTTTGGCGTTCTGAAGCGTTACAGCCATTTGATTTCAATCTCTTTAATGACCAAGCGTATGATGCTTCTGTAGCAGATAAGAATAGGGCTGAGGATATTTCTAGAGTATTGTATCCAAATGACTCTACGGAAGAAGGAAAAATTCTAAGATTAAAGCAGCAATATTTTTTTGCATCAGCTTCTCTTCAAGATATGTTACGTAGGCATAAGGCAGAAAATAGATCACTTGAGACATTCCATAACTATCATGCTATTCAATTAAATGATACACATCCAGTGATTGCAATACCAGAATTGATGCGTTTATTAATGCTAGAAGAGATGACTTATGAGGCGGCATGGTCAGTTGTCACTAAAACGTTTGCATACACGAATCACACGATTTTATCAGAGGCCTTGGAGAAATGGTCCGTAGATTTAGTGAAAAAAGTGGTGCCAGAGGTTTTTTCTATTATCGAAAAGATAGATGCGGCCTTTACACTTGAATTACAAGAAAAGGGCTATGTAGCAGCACAAGTTCAGAAAATGCAAATTATTCAAGATGGCCTAGTACACATGGCTTGGATGGCTATACATGGTACTTTTGCGACTAATGGAGTTGCACAGCTCCATACAGATTTACTTAAGACAACAGAATTAAAGGATTGGTATGCCCTTTATCCAGAACGGTTTCATAATAAGACAAATGGTATTACTCAGCGTCGATGGTTGTTTTACTCGAATCCAGAATTAACGGCTTATATTACATCTCTAATGGGTTCAGATGCTTGGATGCAAGACCTTAGGTTATTACAATCATTAGCGAAATTTGCAGATGATAAAGAGGTTCTTGAAAACTTCATAAAAATAAAGGGGCAAAAAAAGGCCCAGTTAAAAGTATTTATAGAAAGTCAAGAAGGTGTTATAATTGATGAAAATTCAATTTATGATATTCAAATTAAGAGACTTCATGAGTATAAACGTCAACTATTGAATGCTTTTCACATTTTAGACCTTTATTATAGGCTTAAAGAGAATCCTGAGATGAAGCGTGCGCCTCAAACATTTATTTTTGGTGCCAAAGCAGCACCAGGCTATTTCAGAGCAAAAGGTATTATTAAGTTTATTAATGAAATTGCAAACTTGGTTAATAATGACCCTGCGGTAAATCATTTGATAAAAGTTGTATTTGTTCAAAACTATCGTGTGACTTATGGGGAAAAATTATTCCCAGCAGCCGATATTTCGGAGCAGATATCTACTGCTGGTAAAGAAGCTTCTGGTACAGGTAATATGAAATTCATGTTAAATGGTACACCAACGATTGGTACTTATGATGGGGCGAATGTTGAAATTGTTGCCGAAGCAGGTGTGGAAAATAATTTTATATTTGGTGCTCGTGTAGAAGAGTTAGAGGCAATTAAGGAAACTTATGATCCCAAGCTTTACTATGAGCAAGTTCCAGGACTTAAACGTGTAATGGATACATTACTAGATGGCACATTTGATGATGGGGATACAGGTTACTTTAAGGAATTATATGACGCATTAATGGTTGGTGCGGATTGGCATGCACCAGATCATTACTTTATTCTGAAAGATTTTGATGCTTATCGCACTGCTCAAAATGAAATGAACGCAGCTTATAGCGATCCTTATGCCTATGCAAAAAAATGCTGGTTAAATATGTGCTATGCTGGTAAGTTTAGTAGTGATAGAACAATTGATGAATACGTAAATGAGACATGGAAAGTAAATAAACTATAAGTTAAATGCAGGAGGCGCTATGTACATCGGAGTAGATTTAGGTGGGACAAATATCGTTGTTGGCTTGGTTAATGACGCCGGAGAATTATTAGATTCTAAGTCATGTCCTACAGGACGGGAAAGAGGATTTGATGCGGTTGTAGATGATATCATAAAATTGTCAAATCAACTAATGAAGACAGAATTGGCTTTAAATGAGCCTGTAAAGGGAATCGGGATTGGTATTCCGGGGATAGCAGATCCGGAGACTGGGGTTGTTATTTCATGTGTTAATTTATTTTGGGAGAACGTTCCTTTACGTGAGGCACTTGAAAAGGCACTCGCATTACCAGTTTTTATTGATAATGATGCTACATTAGCAGGACTTGCAGAGTATGAAGTCGGTGTAATGAAGTCAGCAAAAAGTGGTGTTTTTCTAACACTTGGGACTGGCGTAGGTGGTGGCATTATAATGGATCACCAAGTTATATCAGGCAAACATGGTATCGGCAGTGAAGTAGGTCATATGGTTGTAGGAGAAAATGATATTCCTTGTAACTGTGGGCGTAAGGGTTGTTTAGAAACCTTTGCTTCTTCAACGGCAATTATTGCTTATACCCGTCAACATTTAAAAGAGTATCCAGACTCGGTATTACATGAGTGTTCAGCAAATAAATTAGAAAATATTGATGGCCGTATGATTTTTGATGCAGCAAAAGAAGGGGATCAATTCGCCCTTCAAGCGGTAAACCGCTTGGCTCATTATCTTGCCATTGGTATTATGAATATTATTGCAGTTATTGACCCAGAAATGTTTGTACTGGGTGGTGGCATTGCAAATGCAGGAGAATTTTTATTAGAACGTGTACGTGAACAACTTGAAAAAGAAAAATATTTTCCATCAGCGCCGATTGGAAATCTTTGTCTCGCGACATTAAAAAATGATGCAGGTGTTTTAGGTGGTGCATTTTTGGCTAAAAGTAAGATAGAGAAAAGGTAGGGGTGGAAAAAATGAAAAAGATTAATTTAGATTATAGTTACAGTTCAGTGGGACAGCATGAGGTTGACTACTTAGCACCTTTTATTGAAGTTGCTCATAAGATGCTACATGATAAAACGGGCCCAGGTAATGATTTTTTAGGGTGGGTAGACTATCCTAAAACATATCC
>Ga0193962_1000746_pt1 | contig 15166 bp, 12 predicted proteins | sample FB_5_MG_FD_140335 | JGI IMG/M metagenome (GOLD analysis project Ga0193962, IMG submission 140335) | Microbial mat bacterial communities from the Broadkill River, Lewes, Delaware, United States - FB_5_MG | ecosystem: Environmental > Aquatic > Freshwater > River > Microbial mats | place: USA...
ATATTGGTGGTCAAGATACAAAACTCATAAATGTTAAAAACGGACGCACCGTAGATTTTTTAATGAATGATAAATGTGCTGCTGGAACTGGTAAATTTATTGAGGTCATGGCTGATAGATTAGCTTTAACTATAGATGAGTTATTTGAACTAGCAAAACACGGAACTGCAATTCCTATTAGCTCTTTATGTACAGTATTTGCAGAATCAGAAGTAATAAACTATATGGGGGAAGGAAAACCAAAAGAAGATTTAGCTGCCGGGGTAATTGATTCAGTAGCAAACAAAGTGGTAAATCTTATGCAAAGAAAAACTTTACAAGATACCATTATTATTACTGGTGGATTAAGCCATAATACATATTTCTCAGAATTATTATCAAAAAAATTAAAAACTAAAGTGATTTCACAATCAAACGGACGTTATGCTGGTGCTTTAGGAGCATCCATAATAGCTAAATCTCTATAAGAAAAGCACGATTATCTTGAGCTCCTGAAACTAACTTTTTCAGATGCTTATTTATAATCGTGCTTTGTTTTTTTTAATATTATTCAATTAATATTCTTTATTCAATGTTCTTTATATTACTCATTTAAATTAAACTCATTTACCAAAGCTTTCAATTTATTAGCCTGGCTAGTTAATTCATCACTAGATGCTGCAGTTTCTTCACTAGTAGCACTGTTTGTTTGAACCACTTGAGATATCTGTTCCATTCCTTGATTTATCTCAGATATCGCCTGAGCTTGATTTTCAGATGATTCAGCAATTTCATTTATATTCTTTTCTACAATTTCAGAGAATTCTTTCAACTCCCCTAAAGATGTTGATGCTTCATCAACAATATTAGATCCATTATTTACAGCTAATATTGTTTCTTCTATAAGAACAGTAGTTTCCTTAGCTGCATTAGCTGATTTACTAGCTAAATTTCTAACTTCATCAGCTACAACTGCAAAGCCCTTACCTGCATCTCCTGCTCTAGCAGCTTCAACTGCCGCATTAAGTGCTAAAATGTTAGTTTGGAATGCAATATCTTCAATTGTTTTAATAATGTTTTTGATGTTTTCACTCTTAACATTCATATCTTGCATTGCATGAACTAAATTATTCATCTGATCGTTAACTTCATTCATTTTTTCATTAGATTTATTAGAATTTTCTAATCCTTCATTTGCTTTTGAAGCATTATCTCTAGTTGCAACATTTATATCAGAAACACTGGCACTAAGTTCTTCAACTGTAGCTGCTTGTTCTGTAGATCCTTGCGCTAAGTTTTGAGCTGCTCTAGATACTTCGTATGCTGAATTATCTACATTTTCAGCATTGAAATTTATATCATTCAATATCAAAGACATAGAAGATTTTAATCCCTCTATAGAATTTTTAATATTTTCATAATCACCTATGTATTTTTCAGAATTTGCTGATTCAACTGTGAAATTTTTGCTAGCCATTTCATTTAATATATAATCTATATCTTTAATTATATACTCGAAATTTTCACTCAACATAAGCATAAGTTTAACAATTTTACCAATTTCATTATTCTCATCATATTTAAAATCAGGTATTGCACTGAAATTTGCTTGATTTATTTCACCAACGTATTTTTCTAATCCTGTAAGTGGACTCAATGTTTTTTTCATAGATATAAATGATATAGTTATCATTATTATAGCTAATACAAGACCCACAACACAACTTAAAATTATAAGTGAATACAAGCCACTTAAAACTTCTGCTTGATTTACCGCAAAGCCTGCTAACCATTTTAAATCCGTTCCATCTAAATATATTGGTTGATATTTTCTAAAGGTAGCTTTATTACCAAAATATTTGTTTGATCCATGTCCTTCAAATGTTGTTGAATTTCTAGCTGCTGCAAGTATAGCTTCTTCAGTATCAGTTTTAGGTACCAATACACTTCCTATAGCACCTTCGTTTTCAGTATGCATAATAAATGTTCCATTATCCGTAATTATATTTGCATATGAGGTTTCATATCCTCCGTTAGTGTACTCCAAATTTTTCAATCCTTTTGCATCTACACCAAAGAAAGCAACTCCAACTACTCTTCCGTTCACTTTTATTTTTCTTGTAAAATTAATTAATGTATATTCAGTGCCATTCAAATCTAATTGAAAAGGATCCGTTACATGAGTTCCATCATAAGATAATGAACCTTTGTAGTAATCCATATCTCTATACTCAGAATATCCATGTCTATTAGTAACCATCTTCTTATCTTGCATCATATAATACTGCAAACCATCATTTGTTCCCGACTTAATCGAATTCGGCTCAAAAGAAACACCGACAGAAGTTAGATTACTTGATCTACTAACTATTTGCTCTAACTTCATATTTAGTTGTTTTTCAAAAGAACTAGAATCTTTAGCAAATAATTCTACATCCTCTGCAAAATTAATTAAATTTTCGTTCAACACTGTTGCATAACTCATAGCAACTTCTGCATTTTCTTTTCCGTAGAGTTCCAATAATTTGTTTGCATCTTCAGTTATAAATTTCTTAGTCCCAAAGTTTGTGATTACTAGTAATAAAACCGATACAATAATTACTGCAAACGCAATAAATAGTGGGATTTTAACTACTAGATTTTTAGATTTTAGCTTGAATTTTTTCATAATTATCTCCTTAACCTACCATATTTCTATAATTATACCCTAAAATCATAATTTTAACCACATTTTTTTAAAAATAGTCATTGCTAACTTTAGTTAACGAAGTATCCAAAGCCTACTGTGCCTTCTCCGCAATGACTAGATATAACACATCCTATTTCATATTCGCTAAACTTTGAAATTCCTGTCAATTTTGTTATTTGTTTTTTTACCCAATGAAGTTCATTTTCACTGCCGATAGTACAACCGATATGTACTTCTCCATATCTAATTCTATCTTTATCTTTATTCAGTTGATCTATCATAAGCAAGATGGCTTTCTTTTTACCTAATGCCTTTTTAAAAACATCCATACCTGATGTACTCATACTTATAACCGGTTTTATTTTAAGTGTATTTCCAAATATCATAGAAGTCGCTGAACATCTTCCACCCATATGAAGATAATCTAAGGAATTCACTGTGAAAAACAACTTGTAATTATCTCTGATTTTAAGTGTTTCTGATATTACATCTGCAACAGATATTTCACTGCTAGCGAAATCATAACATTTTTTAACTAGTCCACCCAATGTCACGCAAAAATTCAAACTATCCATAACCTTAACTTTATCTGTTCCTAATTCATCAGCCGCTATTCTAGCATTTGCTACCGTGCATGACATCAGAGATGAAATACCTATAAATATAATTGTATATCCATCATCTACGTATACTTTGAATTTATCTATAAATTCTTGAGGAGAAGGCGCCGATGTTTTTGGCAGCATCTTTAAATGTTTAACCTTCTTAAATAACTCCTTTGGCGTTATATCTACACCTTCCTTATATACCTTATCATCGAATACTATTGATAATGGAATTATCCCAATATTCATTTCCTTTAACTCTTTTTCAGATAAATCACACGTACTATCCGAAAATATTTTTATCTTATTCATTTTATTACCTCTCTTCTATATATTTTTCAAGGAAAAATTCTTTTTATATATTTTTCAAGTAAAAATTCTTTTTATATTTTCTGCTAAAATTTTTCTCTAAAAAACTTTTCATAAATTTTAATATTATCCAATTCTTTCCAATTACAAATTACTGATGGACTTTTATCTAAATCATATATTTTTGCATCTTTAAGTGCCAATAAAAAGGGAGAATGTGTAGATATAATAAATTGGCAATTGAAAAACCTAACTGATTCTTCTATAAATGATACTAATTTCAATTGATTTTCTGGTGATAAACTATTTTCAGGCTCATCTAAAATATATAAACCATTTTCAACAATATTTTCAACGAAATATAGATATGCATTTTCTCCATTTGATTTTTGATTTATATTACTATTTAAATTACTACTTACAAATTTCGATTTTGTCGTTTTTTTAACTGTATTTCTTTTTTTCAAATTCTCGTAATCATCTAAAGAATCAAAACTGTAATTTTCATTTTTGATTTTTGTATATTCATCAAATATTTTTTCTCTTTCTCTATGCACGCCTTCATTCAAATATCTCATATCAATCATATAATCGAAAACATCATCCGATGTGATTATTTTACTTGTTGATGTAATATCATTCAACTTAAAGTTATCACAGAACTTAAGATATTCATCAAAAAAATTTGATCTATTATATAATGAAAATCTTTTAAGTTTTAATTTCTCAGCTATAACATTTAAAACAGTTGTTTTACCACAACCATTACCACCATGAAATATCGTTATAGGCTCAAAATCAACAGTGTTAAGCTCTTTCTCAATCAATATCTTAAATGGATACATAGTATTGTAACAAGTCATTCTTATATTATTTAAATATTCTTCTTCACACTTATAACTTGGAAATTCAAAACTTTTTAAAAACACTTTCTACTCCTTTTTATCAGCTACATCAAAAACATCATACTTTATAACTTTATGCAAATCCTCTACTTTCATCTCAATCTGCCTACCAATTTTTCCAGCACTAAAAATTATAATATCTTCCTCTTTTATTGATATATGAAAACAGGTTTTAAAGGCTTTTTTCATTCCTATAGGAGAACAACCACCATGTATATATCCAGTAATTGGCAATAATTCTTTGGATTTTATCATAGCTATGCTCTTTTCATTAGTTGCCTTAGCTGCCTTTTTCAAATTAAGCTCCATACATACCGGTATTACAAATACATAATACTCTTTTGATTTTCCTTGAGTTACCAAAGTTTTAAAAACCTGATTTACATTTCTATCTATAATTTTAGCAACTTCTGCACCCGTAGGCACTTCTTTTATCTCAAAAGAATGATACATATACTTGATTCTTTTCTGATCTAATTTTCTAACTGCATTAGTTTTCTTTTCCATATGCTACCTTTTCAATGCAAAACAAGTGATTTAATGGACCCGATCCTTTTCCAAGATTTATATCGTTTTTCATAGCGCCAACTAAATATTTTTTCGCTAAATCAATACTTTCTGCTAAATTATTCCCATTTGCTAGATTGCACGCAATCGCAGATGATAATGTTCAGCCAGTTCCATGAGTATTATTGCTTGCAACTCTTTCTGCTTTAAACCAAAATCCTTTATTACCATCAAATAAATAATCAACTGCATCATTTACTAAATGTCCGCCTTTAACTAAAACATTTACTCCTACATTTGAATAAATAACTTTAGCTGCCTTAACCATATCCTCTTCATTTTTAATGTCAAATCCACATAATACTTCGGATTCAGGAATATTTGGTGTAATAATCATACCTAAAGGTAATAAGGTCGAAGTCAAAATATTTATAGCATCATCTGACATCAATTTGCTTCCACTAGTTGCTACCATAACTGGGTCAATAACAACATTTTCTACATCATATTCTACTAATTTATCCGCAATAATTTTTATAATATCACAATTTGATACCATTCCTATTTTTACAGCATCAGGTCTAATATCTTGAAATATTGCATCTATTTGCTTACCCACAAACTCTGGTGAAGCTTCCATTATGTCACTTACGCCAAGAGTGTTTTGAGCTGTAAGTGCAGTTATTACACTCATCCCATAAATTTTATGCGCTGAGAAAGTTTTCAAATCAGCCTGTATACCCGCTCCTCCACTACAATCAGAACCTGCAATTGTTAATACTTTTTTTATATTCAATTTAATATCCTTCGCTTTCTATGTTTTGTCAATAGCTTTACATGTAATGAAAAGCTTGCAATTATCAGTTTTATTCATTATATAGCCTTGAAAAAGCTTTGTCAATATTTACTTCAATATTTTTAACTATATTTTTTTAACAATCCCTATAAAAACATTGAAATTTCAAATATTATAAAAAACATTATCAAAAAAATATTTATTGTGATATAATTATATTATCATGAATTAGGTGGTGAGATAGTGAATTTCAAATCAATTTTAAGCACTGTTATTTTAGTTCTAAAGAAACATACTGCTATTGATTTATCAAAGAAAATTGATGTTAACAATAGCATACCTTATATAGAAGCGTTAACTTATCCTGTTATAGGTTTATTAATGGGATTTATTTTGTTTCTTATTTCTTTTTTAAGATTATTGTATTCGCCTTTATTTGTCGCATTTATTACGCTTTGTACATATTTTCTTATAACTAAAGGAAAGAATTTCAAACCATTTGCCCTAACTATTCAGCAAATATTAAATTCAAAAATATTTAAAAACAATGAAGATTCTAATATAGAAGAAAATTTCATACATATTATATTGATTATGGGTTATTTTATTTTATTTGCAGTATCAAAAGCATCTGCACTTCTCATTGCTCCTATAATCGCATACATCGTACCATGTACTGTTTCTCTACTGTTAACTCTTAATTTTAAAAACTGCTCTATGATATCAGCCTTTTCTCAAAACAAAGCTTTTTCATATGGTGCATTCATTATTAGTTTTGCAATTCCAATATTAGTACACACTAATTTTGCAATTTCAGTAGCAATCATATATGTCTTATTGATGTATTTCATCAAATATCTTAATATCAAATTAGAATGTCTTCCAGAAAATTTTGAACATATTCTAATAGAATCAATACTAATTATTTTTTTAATTTTAAGCTATTTGTTGTTTTTATAAATAAATCAAATCATAACTCAGGAGGTATTCAACATGAATAAGTTACAAATAAGTGATTTTTTAAATTACAAATTTATATCACAACTAAAGGTTTCACCAAATGAAAAGTATTCTGCTTTTGTATTAGCCGAATCCAACTATGAAGAAAATAACTATAATAAAAACATCTATCTACTAAACAACATAAGTAAAGAAATATCTCAATTAACTACAATGAACAAAGAAGGTAGTTTTATATGGTTAAACGATGACACTATTTTATTTAATTCTACTAGAGATAAATCTGTTGAAGAAGATGTAGAAAATGGAGCTCCTTGGACACTTTATTATGAAATAAATATTCATGGAGGAGAAGCTAAAGAATTTCTTAGAATTCCATATGATGTTTCTTCCATAAAAGTTATATCAGAAAATAAATTTGCTATATTAATTGAACATAAAGGAAGCACTATAAACTTACACGAATATACTGGAGAAGAAAGAACTAAAGCTGCTCAAAAGTATAAGGATGAATTAGACTATGAAATAATTGAAGAAATACCTTTCTGGTCAAATGGAGCTAGTTTTACAAATAAGCATAGAGATAGACTCGCTATATGCACTAGAAATTCAAATGATGAAATGACAATTGATTTTATAACTGATAAAATAACTACTATAGAAAGCTATGAAGTTGAAAACAATAAAATATTATTTATTGCTACTTCTTTTGAAAATAAAATGGATTTATTCAACTCTATAAACGAATATGATATAGAAAAAGCAGAATTAAATGAATTATATCCTCAAATTGATATGAGCATTGAATCTGCATTTTATCTAGATGGACAAGTTGTTGCACATGCTAGTGACATGAAAGATTACGGCTTGAACCAAAATAAAAACTTTTATATCGTAAAAAATAGACAGATGAACTTACTCACTGAACATGATGCTGGATTTGGCTCTTCTGTGGGTTCAGATGTAAAACTTGGTGCTGGATTATCTTATAAAGTTCACGGAGATAAAGTATATTTCATAAACACACTTCAGTATGGATCTTATATCAACAGCTTAGATATTGAAGGTCATATGGACATTCTTTCAACTAATAATGGCTCTGTAGATATGTTTGACATAGCTGGGGATGAAATACTTTTCGTTGGGCTAAGAAGTTTTAATTTACAAGAATTATACACAATTTCTTTAGGTGAAGAAATTCAAGTATCTCATTTTAATGATGACTACATGAAAAATAAATCTATCTCAAAACCTGAATATTTTCAGTTCTTAAATTCTGATAGAATATTGATAGACGGATGGATAATTAAACCAACTGATTATGATGAAAACAAAAAATATCCATGTATATTAGATATACACGGTGGCCCTAAAACAGTTTATGGAGACGTGTTTTTTCATGAAATGCAAATTTGGGCTAATATGGGATACTTTGTGATTTTTTCTAATCCAAGAGGTGGAGATGGACGTGGCAATACTTTCATGGATATCAGAGGGAAATATGGAACAGTAGACTACGATGATTTAATGGAATTTACTGATGAATGTCTAGAAAGATACACTCAAATAGATAAAAACAGATTGGGAGTAACTGGAGGTTCATATGGCGGATATATGACTAATTGGATTATAGGTCATACAAACAGATTCAAATGCGCTGCTTCTCAAAGAAGTATATCAAATTGGATTTCTAAATTTGGAACTACAGACATAGGTTACTATTTCAACTCAGATCAAAATGATTCTACTCCTTGGGATAATCATGATAAAATGTGGTGGCATTCTCCTCTTAAGTATGCCGATAAATGTTCTACTCCAACTTTATTTATTCACTCTGAATGTGATTATAGATGTTGGATAGCCGAAGGATTACAAATGTTTACAGCATTAAAATATCACGGAGTGGATGCAAAATTATGCATGTTTAAAGGCGAAAATCATAATCTTTCTAGAAGCGGAAAGCCTAAACATAGGGAAAAAAGATTAGTAGAAATGACTAATTGGTTTGAAAAATATTTAAAATAATAATTCAAAAACTAATTATAATTATCTTTTGATAATAATAATAAAAATTCCTTGTAATATAATATATTTATGATATAATAATATGAATTTTTTAATAAGGATTAAATAAGGAGAAAAAGATGCCAGTAAAATATGTATTTGTAACAGGTGGTGTTGTATCAGGATTGGGCAAAGGAATAACTGCTGCTTCATTAGGAAGATTATTAAAGGCTAGAGGCCATAAAATAACTATGCAGAAATTCGACCCGTATATTAACATTGATCCCGGAACTATGAATCCGATTCAACACGGAGAGGTTTTCGTAACAGAAGACGGAACAGAAACTGACTTAGATTTAGGACACTATGAACGTTTTATAAACGAAAATTTAACTAAAGACTCAAATGTAACTACAGGAAAAATATATTGGTCTGTATTACATAAAGAGCGTAAAGGCGATTATGGCGGTGCTACTGTTCAAGTTATACCTCATATAACTAATGAAATCAAGAGTAGATTTTATCATTCAAACAGTGAAGAAACTGAAATAGCAATAATTGAAGTAGGTGGAACTGTAGGTGATATAGAAAGTCAACCATTTTTAGAAGCAATCAGACAATTTCAACATGAAGTTGGTAGAGAAAATGCAATATTAATTCATGTAACATTAATACCTTATATAGCTGCTTCAGGTGAGTTAAAAACAAAACCTACACAAGCTAGTGTAAAAGACCTTCAAGGAATGGGTATTCAACCTGATATCATCGTTTGTCGTTCTGAATATGCATTAGAAGATTCTCTAAAAGATAAAATAGCTTTATTCTGTAATGTACCTAGTTCACATGTGTTACAAAACTTAGATGTTGAATATTTATATGAAGCTCCACTAGCTATGGAAAAAGAACATTTAGCTACCGTAGCATGTGAATGCTTAAAATTAGAGTGTAACGAACCTGATTTGTCAGATTGGGCAAATATGGTAAATACACTTAAACATCCAGAAAAAGAAGTGAAAATAGCCTTAGTGGGCAAATACGTTCAACTCCATGATGCTTATTTATCAGTTGTAGAAGCATTGAATCATGGTGGTATAGCAAACAAAGCTACTGTAGATATCTCTTGGATTGATTCTGAAACATTGAATGATGAAAATGCTAAAGAAATATTAGGTTCTGTGGACGGAATTATAGTACCTGGTGGTTTCGGAGATAGAGGAATCAATGGTATGATTTCTGCAGCCAAATATGCTAGAGAAAATGATGTTCCATATTTAGGAATATGTTTAGGTATGCAAATTGCAATAATTGAATTTGCTAGAAACATTTGTGGATTAGAAAATGCTCATTCTAGTGAAATTGAACCTACTACTCCTTATCCAGTAATTGATTTAATGGCAGATCAACATGATGTATTAAATATCGGTGGAACTCTAAGATTAGGATCATATCCTTGTGTTTTAGATGAAGGAACAGAAGCTTATAAACTATATGATTCTGAAAACATTTCAGAAAGACATAGACATAGATATGAAGTAAATAACAAATACAGAGAAATTCTTACCGAAAAAGGATTATCTTTATGTGGAAAATCTCCAGATGGTAGAATAGTTGAAATGATTGAAAATAGCAATCACCCTTGGTTCCTAGCAACTCAAGCACATCCTGAGTTGAAATCTAGACCGAACAAACCACATCCTTTATTCAAAGGATTTATAGAGGCATCAATAAAAAATAAATATAAATAGCACATTATTAGATGTTAAATCTAAAAAAACAGTAGCTTTTTAAGCTACTGTTTTTTACTGACTAATTTAATAACTATATGAAAATTCATATTTCAATATCATAATAATATATATATATTATTACTTACTCTCTAATATATATATTTCTGGCGGTGTATTGTTTTTATTTATTAACCTAATCTGTATAACATTATATTTTCTTCTATCCAAATGACTTATATGATCTAAAATCTCATTAGCTTCTTTCGCATTATCGTGTCCTAAATAAGCTGCTATATATATTCTACCTGTATTACTTAATCTATCTAATATTGAATCTATTGCAACAATAGTTGTTTCAGACATAGTATGTAAATTCTTATCTCCATTTGGAAGATAACCTAAATTAAAAACCGCTATATCTATATCTTCTTCAACATATCTATTTATATTCTCATGTCCATCTAATATAATTTTATAATTTTCCCTATGATTTTCTTTCATCAATTTATCTGTCTTTTCAACTGCTATCTCTTGAATATCAAAAGAATAAACAAAAGTATTATTTAGTTCTGATAAAAATAAAGTATCATATCCATTTCCTGCAGTTGCATCTACTACAGTTAGCTTATCTCTTTTTTTGCCATAACTCATATTTATTAAACTATGTATAAAATCCGTTATTGCACCGTACTTCACTTCAGTACCTTCTATATTTTCCATATACATCTCCTAGCATTTATTTTCATTTTCTAGCAACATTATATCATAAAAAACTATGTTTTTTCAAAAAACACTTGACTTATGCTGAAATTGTGTTATTATATTATTGTACTAAGTAATTAATACAGTAATGCAATAACATTTAATATAATGAAAGGAGAACAAATGACTTGGAAATTAACCCAAAATAAGCCGATTTATCAACAATTAGCTGAGCATGTTGAATTAGACATTATTATGAAAAAATATGATTTATCTGAAAAACTACCTTCTGTTAGAGATTTAGCTCTTGAAGCAGGTGTAAATCCAAACACTATGCAAAGAGCATTAACTTTACTAGAAGATAAAGGACTAGTCTACAGTGAAAGAACTGCAGGAAGATTTATTACAAGCGATAGTAAAATTATTTCAGATTTACATATAGAATTAGCTAATAATTACACTGAATTATATTTTAATGAAATGAAATCTTTAGGATTTTCCACAGAAGAAATACTAACTTTTATTAATAAATTAAAGGAGGAAGAAAATGAGTAAATTACTAGAATGCAAAAACATAGTTAAAAGATATGGAAAAAAAACAGCTCTAGATGGGCTAAATCTATCATTAGAATCAGGTAAGATATATGGTCTACTTGGTCCTAATGCTAGTGGAAAAACTACATTAATAAAACTAATAAATTCCCTACTTGTGCAAAATGAAGGTGAAATATTAGTTGATGGAAAAGCAATAGGGGTAGAAAGCAAAATGGTTATCTCTTATTTGCCAGACCATACTTACATAAATGCCAATAAAAAAGTATGTTGGATAATTGACTATTTTGATGATTTTTATAGCGATTTTGATAAAGAAAAAGCATACACTATGTTAAAACAGTTAAATATTTCAGCTGATGAATCTTTAAAAACTCTATCAAAAGGTACAAAAGAAAAAGTACAGCTAATATTAGTTATGGCAAGAAAAGCTAAACTATATATCTTAGATGAACCCATTGCTGGTGTTGACCCTGCAGCTAGAGAGTACATATTAAATACTATATTGGCAAATTATAATCAAGAATCTACCATATTAATATCAACACACTTAATTGCAGATATTGAAAATGTGTTAGATGAATTCTTCTTTATAATGAACGGGAAAGTTATAATGAATGATACTGTTGATAATGTAAGAGAAGAAAAAGGACAATCAATAGACGAATTATTTAGGGAGGTATTTAGATGTTAGGGAAATATATCAAACATGAAATAAAAGATACATCAAAAATCATGCTCATGATGTACAGTATAATCATCGTATTAACTCTTTTAGGAAAGTTATACATAACTGAAATTGTTGAAAAATCAGGCGGTAATGGCATCATTTCTGGATTGTTAATAATGGTATATGTACTAGGAATTTTCGCAGCTACTATAGTTGGATCAATTTATTTAATTATTAATTTTTACAATACAATGTTTGGAGATACTGGATATTTAACTCATACACTACCTATTAAACGTAGCACTATTATAAATGTAAAAGTATTAGTCATATTTATGTGGACTATTATATTAAGTGTATTAGCAGCTGAATCAGTTCTAATCATTTCTTCAGGAAGTATGGGCGTCTCTGAAATACATAGTGAAATTTTTGATGCCTTTAATCAACTTACAAATAAATCTATCATAGGACATATTATTTTCATGGCATTGCTAAGTATTATATCAACTATATTAGAAATTGCTTTTTGTTTCTCAATTGGTCAAACTTCTAATAAACATAAAATCGGATATGCAATCCTTGCCTATGTTATTCTTTATTTTATAAAACAAATACTAGGAGTTGTTTTCATGATCAGTTCAGGTTATATGTTTGAGAGTGGTGCTTTTTATTCAGCTGATGATGTAGTGAACATGTTTAAATCATCTACCTATATAATTTTAATTGCATCTTCTGTTATATACTATTTTTCTACATTATACTTATGTAATAAAAAATTGAATTTAAAATAACAAATATATTTAATGAAATAAAAAACATAGTCCTTACATGGACTATGTTTTTTTATTCAAGTTTATTTTCGATTTATATTTCTATTATATTAATCTTCTAAAACTTTATATTTCTCAACTATTCCTTCTAACAATGTTGCTTGTGAATCTAATTCTTCACTAGCTGCTGCAGTTTCTTCAGAAGTAGCACTATTTGTTTGAACAACATCTGATATCTGTTCCATTCCTAAAGTAACTTGAGATACAGCTGCTGCTTGTTCTTCACTTGCTTCAGCTATACGATTTACCTTATCAACTAATGTCTTCATTTCATCACTTAATTCTTCTAAAACTGTAGCTGTCGTATCAACAAATTGTGATCCATTTTCTACAGAATTTATAGAATCTTCTATCATCTTAGTAGTATTAGCTGCTGCTTCTGCTGATTTTCCAGCTAAAGCTCTAACTTCATCCGCAACTACTGCAAATCCTTTACCAGCTTCTCCTGCTCTAGCAGCTTCAACTGCAGCATTAAGAGCTAATATGTTTGTTTGGAATGCTATATCTTCTATAACTTTAATTATTTTTTTGATATTTTCAGATTTCTCATTAATATCATTCATAGCTGCAACTAGACCTTGCATATGTGTATTACAATCTCCAACTTTAACACCTGCAACATTCGCAGATTCCAATCCTAATACAGCATTTTCTGCATTATCTTTAACTTTTTCATTTATATCTTGAACTGTCGCATTTAATTCTTCTATACTAGCTGCCTGTTCTGTAGAACCTTGACTAAGATTTTGTGCTGCAGAACTTACTTGATCAGCTCCTGAATTAATTTGCATAGCTGAGCCTTTAATTTCAGACATTGAAACGCTCAAATTATTATTAATAACTGAAAAACTTTCAAGTATTTTTACATATTCTCCAACATATTTTTCCTCATTAGAAATTGTAGTGGTAAAATTACCTCCAGCTACATCTGTCAAGAATTTTTCTATATCTTTGATTATTGCTACTAGAGATTTGCTCATTCCTATAAACAAGGTATTAGCATCTCCAATTTCATCATTTGTTATAACAACACTATCTACATCAAAATCAAAATTACCTTTACTTAAATTATCTGAAATGGCTTTTAAATCATCTAAAGGTTTTAATGAACGTCTGATAAATACAATCATAACTCCACATATACCTATCAATACTAATAATCCTATACCTATAATTATCCACTGCATAAAATTAACTCCAGCCAATAATTCATGATTACTAACAATAAATCCAGATATCCAATCTATATCAGTTCCTTCTATTTCAACTGGAACACATATAGATCTAGCAGCTTTTAAATTATCTGCATAGTTTACAGTATCCGCACGATACTCAACTTTATTTTTAGCTGCTTCTAATATTTTATCAACTCCGTCACTGCTGAGATCAACTTTTGAACCAACTACAGATTTATCCTTCACATAACTTATAAATGTTCCATCAGCTGTAAGTATATAGTTATTTGAAGTAGTAAAATCACCTATATCATATTTAAGACCAGTTATTTCTTCAGCCCTAAAATCACAATTAACAACGCCTACAAATTTACCATTTTCATCATACACAGGATTAGCAATTGTTATAATCTTAATAGTTTTTCCATCACTTAATGTCCATTCATATGGATCAGTTACATGTATTTCACCAGTGTTTTTAGCAACAGCATAATAATCTTCTCCTTGATATTCATCATAATTATAAGACAAATCTCTCTTTATAGAACCATCATTATACATGTATAATGAATATCCCCTGCTTGTAGATTTGAAAACTCCATTTTTCTCAGTCGCCAAATATACTCCGAAAATATTATTTGACTTAATAGTAGAAGTAAATAAATCTTCAACCATTCTCTGACCAAAAACCTTATCTTTTCCAACATAAGACTTTATTCTTTCATCTAGTAAATCTGAAATCGCAACTGATTTTTC
>Ga0193962_1000749_pt1 | contig 15148 bp, 19 predicted proteins | sample FB_5_MG_FD_140335 | JGI IMG/M metagenome (GOLD analysis project Ga0193962, IMG submission 140335) | Microbial mat bacterial communities from the Broadkill River, Lewes, Delaware, United States - FB_5_MG | ecosystem: Environmental > Aquatic > Freshwater > River > Microbial mats | place: USA...
GGCATTGCAGCCTTTGGTATGGACAGGGCAAGCGATGAAGAGACCATCATGTTCTATTTGCAGAAATTCAGTGAGGACTCTTTTATGAAAACCCTTCTGCCAAGGCTTTCCGACCGGGAACTTGAAGATATTTATGATTGGGTCAATACGCACCTAAAAAAACACATTTCCGAAAACGAGTATCACAGCCTGTTTTTAAAAGACCGTTAATTTTTGTGCATTTTTAATTCGTTGAATTAAGCACCAGAAAATAGAGCTGCCCCCTGGCCACCATGTGACCGGCAGCGTAATCAGCCCAGTCACCGGCACCACAGAACAGATCCACCCGACCCGGTCCCTTGATGGCACCCCCGGTATCCTGGTTGAGTACAAACAAAGAGGCCCTGGGCCATGACTCTTTTGGCTGGCCTACGGAAGCCGGCAGCGCCGTCTGGATAAAGGCCAGTCCGCCTTTGGGAAAAAGTTTGGTGTCCGTGGCAATGGAGCGCACAGGCGTTACGGCAACACCGATGCAACCAAAGGGACCGCCCTTACCTTCCTTGAAAAACACAAAGCTGTCATTGGTAAAAAGCACCTCATCCATACGGTCCGGGTGGGCGGTGAGCCATTTCCGGATAGCCTGCATGGACATCTTCTCCTTTGGCACCTCGTTTTGATCAATGAGATATTTTCCCACCGCACTGTATTTACGACCATTAACCCCGGCATAGTGCAGGCGCGCAATCTCTCCATGGGGAAGCGCCACCCTGCCCGATCCCTGAATCTCCAAAAAAAACCGGTCAATACGGTTGGCCAGCCAGACCACGGGCTGGGCTTTTTGTGCAAAATCCAACTGATTGTTAATCTGCTCCCGGGTGTAGTAGGGTCTAATCCTGCGGGACTTTGGATCAACACGGGCCATGAGCCGTTTATGCCCTTTATAGGCATTGGAAAACGCCGACAGATCAATCTGAAACAGATCATCGGGCATGGAGTAAACCGGCCAGGAATATTCCGGCCCGGGGGTGCGGCTGCCCGGATAGGTGGGTTCAAAATAACCGGTGAAAAGCACATTTTTATTTGAACCGCCCACACTTTTGTACACCGTATACGTTTCCCGGATAAAACGATTCAAGTCTCCGACCGCCGGCTTGGTTTCAAGAAACGCTTTAAAGGTTTCAAGGGATAAGACCATATGGGAGGCCGTGTACACGTCCGGACCATAATCATAGGTCCGGGTTGCCGGCACCCGTTTAAAATAGACAAGGCTCTGGTCAATGGAGGCCCCAAGGTCCTGCAGAAACAAGGTGTCCATAAATTCGGGCAGGTCTGACTCAGCCACCTTCACCAACGGATTTCCCCGGGGCTGTTCCACTTTTTTCGGATTCCGGCACCCAAAGGGCCCGGCAAGAATCAGTATCAGCAACAGATAAAACGGGACAGATCTTTGTTTAAGGCTATTCATTAATCACATCCTCCGAACGCATTTCTTTCATCCGCTTAAGGGATAGAGCAGGATCAGGCACAGGCTCACAATCCGATAGCCCGGCGCTTGAAACGCCTAATTTTTTAAATTTCCGGGCCGAAACCAGCACCCTTTTCTCCATGGCACCCACGGTGCGGTTAAAAGTGGCGGCGGTACGCTCAATATCCTTTCCCAGGCGGTTCATGTGTCCGGCCATGGTGGACAGACGCTCAAAAAGTTCCAGCCCAAGTTCCCGGATAGACCGGGCATTTTCATAGCCTGCCTGCTGCAGCCACACATAGGCCACGGTTTTAAGCAGGGCAATCAACGTGGTGGGTGTGGCCAGAATCACGCCGTGAGCCACGCCCTTTTCAATAAGATCAGGCCGGGCGGCAAGGGCGGCCGAAAAAAAATTTTCCCCGGGGATAAACAGGACCACAAACTCAGGGCTTGGGCTAAAGGCGGCCGCATATTTTTTTGATCCCAGCTGGACAATATGGGCCATCACCTGGCGGGCATGGCCATCAAGTCGTTCTTTTTGTGCCTGGGCATCTGTTGTTTCCAGGGCATCCAGATACGCCATGAGCGGCACCTTGGCATCCACCACCACCTGGCGGTTGCCGGGCAGTTTCACCACCATGTCCGGGCGAAGCGAGCCCTTGCCGGTTCCCTGCACCCCCTGTTCAATAAAGTCGCAATGGTCGACCATACCAGCCAATTCCACGGCCCGTTTCAGGGTCACTTCTCCCCATCTGCCCCGGACATGAGGCACCCGCAGCGCTTTTACCAGGTTATCGGTTTCCTGGGCAAGCTGGTGCTGGGTTTTTGCCATATCCGACAAATACTGGCTGATGGCCCCAAAGGCCTGACTTCTATCCTTTTCCATGGTCCCAAGCCGCTGTTCATAACGGTCCAGCATGCGATGCACCGGATCAACAGCCCGGGTAAAGGCCTCTTCTTTAACCTTGAAATCCTGATGGGCTTGCTGGACATAACCATTGAAATGAGACTGGGCCATGTCCATGAACTGCCGGGAATTTTCATAAAGCGCCTTATCGGACAACGCCTTGAACCGGCCTGAAAAAAAATGCATAGATAGTTTAGCAAGGACCACGGCCGTTAACAGGCCGAACACAAACCCGGCCCCTAAAAATGCCAGATTATCCGGGCGCATGGTCATGTGGGCAAAATCAATCATAAGGATGTTTCAGGGGCAGTGTACGTACCGCTTTTTCCGCCGGATTTAAAGGCCAGATGAATATTGGAAATTTCCATGCCCTTGTCATAGGCCTTGCACATATCATAAATGGTTAACGCCGCAACACTGACTGCGGTCATAGCTTCCATCTCCACCCCTGTTTTCTCGGTCAGCGACACTTGTGCCTCAATGTGAATACAGCTGTTTTTCTTATCCTCAAAAAAATCCACCCGGGCATGGGTGATGTTCAGCGGATGGCACATGGGGATCAGGGACCAGGTCTGCTTAGCGGCCATGATGCCTGCAATGCGGGCTGTTTCCAGCACATTCCCCTTTTTTACTTTTTCATCGACAATGGCTGTCAGCGTGTCCGTGGACATAAAAACCGTCCCCTTTGCCACGGCAACGCGTTCTGTGGGGAACTTTTTCCCCACATCCACCATCCTCACACGGCCCTGGCCGTCAACATGGGTAAATTCGTTCACATCAACTCCTTTAAAATAGCCTGTTTCAAAATCAGGCAAACACCTGGGTTTTGGCTGTGGCTTCTGTTTTTATCCGGTTCAAGGCATAGGTTAAAGCCTCAATCACATGTTCCCGAATATCGCCGGCCACGGCCAGATACATCACATCATCCCCCACCATTAGGGGGGCATCCGAATTGATCTGCACCAGCACTTCCACAATACCGGGCATGGCCCGGGTCCGGTCTAAAATCTGATCCAGTTTTTCCTGGTCTACGGTTATGGTAAGGCCCGTGACAGGCCGACCATCCCGGGAACTGTCCCGGACCACGCCATTATGGTAAAGCACCATCCCGGCTTTGGAAAAATCCGGGTGGTTTTTCATCTGGTTGATCATTGCAGGCAACTCCATGAGTCCTCCTTATATATCTTATTTTGTTATATCTTCTTTTTGTCCCCGCCATGCCCCGGGTCTTGGACCTGGGCCATCCCCCTTGCTGTCTCAAGGTCGGCAGGCGTGTTCACATTAAATTTAAAACGCAAATCCGGATCCAGGGATTCAAGCGTTTGGGGCGGAATCTGTTTAACCCTTTCAGGCTTGAAAAATTTTTTAACCATAAATACCTTTTTCCGAAGATTGGTCTCAATTCTTGGTGTACAGGATTTATGATACAAGGCAGACAACGGTTCTAGCCCCTCCCAGGTTTTGGGTATGATAATTTGCTTGCCGGGACTCCTTTGTGCAAGAAGGTAGCGGATGATCTTCTCGCTGACAAAAGGGACATCACAGGCCGTTACATAGCTCCAGTCAAAACTGGCGTGGAACAGGCCGGCATGAAGCCCTGCCAAAGCGCATTGGGATGGATCAATATCCGTCACAACCAAGGCGTCGATATCCAAAAAAAGTGCCGGATCATTAACCACCAGAATCACTTCCTTAAACATCATGGAAAACAGGGTATGAATCCGGGCCAGCATGGTATTTGCCCCAACCCTGTGAAATGCTTTGTTTGTGCCGGGGAATCTACTGTTGCAGCCGCCGGCCAGGATCACCCCCGTGCAGTCTATTTTTTCCAATGCCTTTAATGCCTTCTGTTTTAATATTTTCTAATTGATATGTTTATTTCCCGGAACTCAATGATGATATCCTTTATACATTTGTTGATTATATGAACCCGAATAAGAAATCAAGGTGTTGCCGTGCGAAAAAAAAGATGGTAGAAAAAACTTTTAGGGCATACCCGAACAATAAAAAGGCATATCATGAAAAAAAAGAGCATTCTCAATGATCAGGATTACAAGCGAATCATCACCCGTATTGCCTACGAAATCATTGAAAAACATAAAGGGGTAAAAAACCTGGCCTTAGTGGGGATCCAGACCCGGGGAGATTTTCTTGCAAAACGCCTGGCAGAGCAGATCGCAGCCATTGAAGGCACAACACTGCCTGTGGGGTCCATGGACATCAACATGTACCGGGACGACTGGACAAAAATCAGCCACCAACCCACGGTAAGACCGTCGAACATCCCTTTTTCCGTGGATGACAAAGAGATTATTCTGGTGGATGACGTGCTGTTCACCGGAAGGACCATCCGGGCTGCCATGGAGGCGTTGATGGATTTTGGCAGACCCGCCCGCATTGAGCTCGCCATACTGGTGGACAGAGGTCACAGAGAACTGCCCATCCAGGCAGATTACCAGGGTATTTTTGCGGACACGGAGCCTGACGACATGATCCATGTCCACGTCCTTGAACAGGACAAAGAAGACTGCGTTTACAGGGAGCTAAGATTCTCATGAGCGCCCATTCCCATCGGACATCGTTGCCCAAGCACCTTAAAATTGCCGTATTGTCCATGTCCTCCACCCGAACTTTTGAAAATGACAAAAGCGGTTTATGGATAAAAAAACAAAGCAAAAAAGAGGGGCATGAAGTGGTAATTCACCAGGTGATACCGGATGATGCCAATGCAATCACAGATGCGCTTGGGCATATTATCGAGCGCATAGCCCCCCATGCCGTTATCATGACCGGTGGTACGGGTGTCAGTCCCAAAGATGTCACCATAGAGGCGGTCCGCCCCCTGTTCGACAAGGAACTGACAGCCTTTGGGCCGGTGTTTGCCCAGCTCAGTTTTGAACAGATTGACTCTGCCGCCATTTTGTCCCGGGCCACGGCAGGCTTTATAAAAGGCACAGCCGTATTCTGCATGCCCGGCAGTCTGAACGCCTGCAAATTAGCCTGCAACAATCTGATTTTCCCGGAACTTGGACATTTGATTAAACATGCAAAGGAATGATTATGAAAGAACTTGACGCATTATTAAATGATTGGAAAGATAATGATAACCTGACCCGCAAGGCATTTACCGAGCTTGTGGATCACGTAAACGCCCTATCCGACATCTCCCTTGAATTTGTCAGCCGGCCCGGTGTAAGCTACTCTTTTCGGCCCAAACATACGGCCCAGACCAAACGCCCGCTGTTTGCCATGGTGGATGTTATTGATGATGACCCGGATGACCGTTGGTTGTCTGTCTGTTTTTACGCGGACCTGGTCACAGATCCCCAGGAGGACGGAGACCATGTGCCCGAAGGACTTCTAGGCGAAGACGCATGCTGCTTTGACTTGTATGAATATGATGAGCAGGAAATGGCGAATCTAAAAGAGAAGATTACCGAGGCTCACGGCAACGCCCCTGAGTAGTGCTTGTCTTTTAATTTACCACGAAGCTCACGAAGAACACGAAGTTTCCAAATATCTTCGTGAACTTCGTGGTTAAAAAAATATAGCGTTCAGGGGAGATCAGACTTTGGGATTTGTATATTCTTTGGACTACACTGAAAAGCGGATATTTAAAATATCTCCGTCCTGGACCACGTAATCCTTGCCCTCCACATAAAACTTGCCGTTCTTTTTCAACTCTGCTTCAGAGCCAAGTTCCATGAGTTCATCATATTTGAAGACTTCTGCCCGGATAAATCCGCGCTCAAGGTCGGAATGAATGACACCGGCAGCCGTGGGGGCTTTAGCTTCTTTTCTAACCAGCCACTGCCGGACTTCATCTTCGCCAACGGTGAAAAACGAAATCAGGTTCAAGGATTTCAGGCAAAGGGATGTCAACGTTTCCAGGGCTGTGGACGTAATCCCTAAATCCTCGAGAAATTCCTGTTTTTCCTCGGAACTGTCCAGCATGGCGATTTCCGCCTCCACCTTGGCCGATACCAGCATCGCCTCTATGACCAAGGCATCGCAGCTGTCTTTAAACGCATCCAGAATATCCGTATTGCCAAGATCATCTTCGGCCACATTGACCGCGACCACCAGTTTTTTCAACGTGATAAAGGGGTAAGACCGAATCAGTTTATCCTCATCCTCGGATAATTCAAGCAAGCGAAGCGGCAGTTCCTGTTCCAGGTGGGCCAGCATCTTCTCCATAAGGACCAATTCTTTTTTCTGGTCTTCATCCTTAATTTTCTTGACCATGGCAGAGAGCCGCTCAATGCGCTTTTCCACAAAAATCTGATCGTGCATCACAAGCTCGGAGTTAACCATGTCAAAATCCCGCAGGGCATCCACACTGCCTTCGGCATGGTATACCGCCTCATCCTCAAAAGCCCGGACCACATGACAAATCGCATCCATGTCGGATATCTCTTTAAATATATCTCCCTTGGAAATGGTTTCAGCCTCCATTTTGGGCAAAAGCACCAGGTCAAGCCGCGCCTTGGCATTTTTTTTGGGGGCATACATCTCCACTAACCGGTCAAACCTGGAATCCAGAATGTCGGCAGTTCCCGGCACCGGATTAAATGCCTTGGCCGGATCCGTAATCTCGTTTCCGGTCAAAATCTGAAACAATGTTTTCTTCCCTGTCTGGGGAAGTCCGATAATGCCTACCTTCATCTTTTATGCTTGTCCTTTTTTAAATCTAAAGCGTTATATTTAAAGTTTCAAAGACCTTTGACGGCATCACCCTTTTTTTCACAGGATCCATTTCAACCCGGGCAGCCACATGGGCAGGGTCATGGGGAAAGACCAGCAGGGCATCTTCGGCAACGGCCCGGTCCAGCATCTGTTTTTTCTCGTCCACCAACTTTTCGGGAAACCGGTCATAGCCCATGGTGATGGGCAGGTTTACCCAGGGCAGTCCCGGAATGAGATCGGCGGTATAGATAACGGCACCGCTTTGGGCCTGAATCCAGGGGAGCAGCATCCCCGGTGTATGTCCCTGGCTCTGGATAAATTCAAGGGTCAGGCAGTCCACAGCCAGACGGTCCCCGCCCTGCTTGAGTACGAGACGACCTGTGGCCTGGAGCTTTTCGGCAAGACCCGGAATAAATGAAGCCCGGTCACGGTAATGGGGGGATTTAGCACGTTTAAAATGCTCCTCTCCCACTACAAAAAGGGCATTGGGGAAAAGCAGATCCGGTTCCCGGTCCGATTCCCAGGCGCTTAAAAGTCCGCCGGCATGGTCAAAATGAAGATGGGTCAGCACAACATGACTGATGTCCGCATCACTTAATCCCTGGTCTGCCAAAGATTGCATCAGCACATGCGTGTCTTCTTTAACGGCAAAACGCCGTTTCATGTCAGGGGAAAGATATGCGCCGCATCCGGTCTCAAATAATAGATTGTGATTCCCGGTTTTTACCAGCAGACAGTTTGACGCAATATCAATCATTCCGTTTTCATCTGCCGGAACCCATTTCTGCCACAAGGCCTTAGGGGCATTGCCAAACATGGTTCCCCCGTCCAGCCGCATACTATTACCACGGAGAACAATAAATGAAGTTTCCTGCATAACATTCACTCCCGTTGGGTCGCTGATTTAATTCAAGCCAAAGTAATTTTTCGCTTTTCCGGGTCCGGGTGGCAGCGATAAAGAACTGCCACGTGGCCGATGGTTCCGGCAACATGGCATTTAATCCGTGCTGTAATCTCATCAAGCAAAGCGGCTTTGACATCCTTTTCCTTGTGATCAATAAATTTTATCTTAATCAATTCAGATGCGTTCAAGGCGTTGTCCACCTCTTGGGTCAGGGCTGTTGTCACACCCTTTGCCCCCACAAAGGCAGAAGGGTTTAAATTATGGGCAAGGCCCCTTAGGTATTTGCGCTGGGCGCCGGTAAGTTGTGTCACGTTAAATCCTTAAATTAAAATTCATCTTTCAGCTCCGGTATATTATCATAAACCGGAGATTGTGGATACACCCCGATTTAGGCTCATCAGGACATTCGCATGTACAAAAAGACATTAACGATTGTCATAAGCACCCGGCTCAAAGTTGGAGCAAACCAACCCATTTGTGCGATTTTATAGCAGTATTGTCCGGACACCACTGGTCAATCAACCAGGTAGGGTGGGCACAAAAAGCCGCCCCACCCACACCGCTAAAGGAATCTATCAGGAAGGCGTCAAAAAAGACCCGAGAGGTCAAAACTGTCGGATTTACTCAATGTAGCAATGAACCGCTTAAGCAGCTCCTTGTCAAAACAATGGGACATACCCTGATCCCGCAATTTCACCCTGGCATCCACCCGCTTCGCCGCCTCTTCTTCAACGATCTGCTGTTCCCTTAAGCGCCGCAGTTTAGGGTCATACTCATTTCGTACAATGGCTGTCACCGGCGGCCGGGCATTTTCAATCGCTTCAGCTTCAAAAATCTTCAATGTATCCAGGTACGGATTTTTGCCGGCCATAATTTTCAAGGCCTCAACCGGGGTTTTCCCTTTTTTATAAGGCCTTGCCGAGGTCAGTGCGTCAAATACATCGGCAATATGACAAATTTTAGCACTCAGGGGAATCTCGTCACCGGCCAAGCCACACGGATAGCCGCTGCCGTCTTCATTTTCATGGTGATATAAAATAGCCTGAAGCGTTTTATTGGGCAATTTTTTCTCGAACAGCAGTGATAGGGCAAAGGCGGGATGGGACTGCATCAGGACATATTCAATGTTATTCAGGCGGCCGGGTTTGTGGAGCACATTTTCAGGAATTTTCACCTTGCCTATGTCATGGAGACAACCAGCCACAGTCGCCTGAAGAAGGATCTGCTTTAACCGTTCCCTGCCGGGATTGCCGAAAAGATCCGGGTTGGACTTGATGAAAACAGCACATAGCCATCCTACTTTAACCGAATGGGTGTGGGTATCATAATCATGCCCGATCATGGTGGCGATGCCTTTTAAGGATTCGATGCTGGACAGAAAATCAAGGGCCTGGGACACAAATTTTTCAAGATTATCTACCGTTTCACTAATTTTGGCCTGGGGTACAAACGGAGCGGCAAATGTCTCTTTGATTGCATCTGTGGACAGATTAACCAGTATACCTGTTTTTTTCGAAGTAGGAATGGCGTCATTATTAAGGATAAACCCAATATTATCCCTTATATATGCTTTATAATCCTGGGATTCAGCATTATGGATGTAAATCGTATCCCAACTTTCCAGCATTTCCTTTAGACGGTCAACTGTGAAGGAGTCGGTATCCATAAGCAGACAACGAAACCGGAAGATGCCGTTTTGGGCAGGATTTCGTTCAAATAAAGAGAAGTCGTCCAGGGTAGCCGGATTTAAGGACAGGGGATCAACGGCAAAAAAGGAGCTGCCGTCGTCAAAATATTCCGATGCCAAACCCATACCGTTTGCTCCTTTCTATGTCGCCGGCCGATTTTTTCTGCTGTTGCGTCCAATTACCATCAACTGCGACCCGGCATGTTTGCAGACATGCGTTTATGTTTAATATGGACCTGCTTGTCTTTTCGCTTTGGATTAATTCCAGATATTGTTAAATGCAGTTTAAAAAAACGCAATAATTATAGAATTTATTACCAGACATCATTTCGTATGTAAAGTACAATACCACACGGGACTTCGGATTTTCCAACGCATAAAGACGCCCCCCCCATTCTTAAGATGTTAGTTAAATAACGATTTATTGCTTGACTCGCCGGAAAAACAAGTCTATACATTTTAAGAATAGATATAAAAAGGAAAACTTCATGACCACCCGCAAAACAGGCAACTTTTATTTTTATTTTGGGTATTATTTTTATACCCACCTGCCTGTATTGCGCTAAATAGATCATTTTTTAAGCCGCAGGCAGACACCGCCTGCGGCTTTTTTCTTTTGAAGTTTCAGGCGACAAGAGCCCGCGAAAGGAATTGCCATGAAACTGATTAACGATGTAAATGTAGAGTCTTTCTTCACCTTAACATCCCCGGAAGCCATACGAACAAAACTGCCTGTACCCGAGAAAACGGCTGACAACGTACTTGCCGGCCGCCGGGAGATCCAGGACATCCTGACCGGAGAAGACAAGCGGCTGATGGTCATTGTAGGCCCCTGCTCCATCCATGACATGGATGCGGCCATGGAGTATGCCCAGAGGATGAAAATCCTGCGCGAAGAGGTAAAAGATAAAATCAGCCTGGTTATGCGGGTATATTTTGAAAAGCCCAGGACCACGGTGGGCTGGAAGGGACTGATCAATGACCCCCTCCTGGATTCATCCTATAATATGGAAGAAGGTCTTCGAAGGGCCAGGTCCCTGTTGATCGACATCAATACATTAGGCCTGCCGGCGGCCACGGAAATTTTAGATCCCATCACCCCCCAGTACATTGCTGACCTTTTGAGCTGGGTGGCCATTGGTGCACGCACCACAGAGTCCCAGACCCACCGGGAGATGGCCTCGGGATTGTCCATGCCCGTGGGATTCAAAAACGGCACCGACGGCAACCTGACGTCCGCTGTCAATGCCACCCAGGCCGCAAAAGCACCCCAGCATTTTCTGGGCATTGATCCGGACGGCAAAACAGCCGTTGTCACCACCCGGGGTAACCGCTTCGGCCACATTGTCCTGCGCGGCGGAACCTCCCCCAACTACGATCCCGTATCCGTGGGAAAAGCCCAAGCCCGACTCCGGGAAAAGGATCTTTTGGATGCAGTGATCATTGACTGCTCCCATGACAACTCCGGCCAGAAATACACAGGCCAGTCCTTTGTATTTAAAAGCGCCGTGGATCAAAGACTTGACAGCAATGACCGGATTGTAGGCCTGATGCTGGAAAGTAATCTTCATGAAGGCAATCAAAAATGCAAGTGCGACGGGGATGCAGGTAACCTTAAGTACGGGGTATCCATCACGGATGAATGCATCTCATGGGAAACCACGGAAAAGCTTATCCGTTGCGCGTCTGATAAGCTGTCCGCTTAGAACCGGCTTAAAACACCGGCTTAATTTAACCTTGCAGCCATAAACTTCGGGGCTGGACACCGCCACCAACAGCCCCGAGGACTTCACTTTTGCGTCCATGTTGTCGCACCTGCAGCACAGGGTCGCTTTTTTGCGCCGACCCCCTGGCCGTCTTTTTTTACAACCCCCTTGCCAAAGATACAATACGCCTTATTTTTCAGTTCATTGCATATAAGTTCAATATTAACCATGCAATGGCACAAGCTTTGCTATGTTTTAACCCGAAGATTCCGGGATCAGGAATCTTAGCAATTTGGATTTAACGAGACTGGAGATATATAAAATGAAACAGGCGGTATTTGTAAGCAGGGACAATGCTCAGTTTAAGGGACTTGAACAGATGTTGGGCCAACACAGCATTGAAATAAAATGGTGCGCAACCGGCAAAGAACTTTTATCCCTGATGACCAATACCCCTAAAGGGCAGTGGATTGATCTGGTAATTATGGAAGAAAACCTGCCGGACATGAATGCAAAAGCCCTGGTGGAAGCCGTCACCACCCAAAGCCCCATGACCAATTGTGTAATTACCGGCACTATGGATAAAAAACAGTTCCATGACGTCCATGAAGGATACGGTGTGTTGATGCAGCTGCCTGTTCAACCGGGACAGGATGATGCCCGAAACCTGGAAGACCATTTGAAAAAAATCAGGTTGATAGGGTGAAGGCAAACGCCCTGACCGCAAGGAGATAAAACGATATGATTATCAGCATAGCAAGCGGGAAAGGCGGCACAGGCAAAACAACTGTGGCCACCAATCTTTGCGCAAGTCTTGATACAGACCTTATGCTTTTAGACTGTGACGTGGAAGAACCCAATGCCCATCTTTTCCTGAATCCAAACTTCACTGGAAAAGAAAAAGTCAATGCCCCTGTGCCTAAAGTGGACCAGAGCCTTTGCACCTATTGCAAAAAATGCATGGAGATCTGCCGGTACGGTGCCATTGCCGTAGCTGGGAAAACGGTGGTGACCTTTCCGGAGCTCTGCCACTCCTGTGGCGGATGCGAAGTTGTCTGTCCGGAGAAAGCCATCACTGAAATAGACCGGTTCATCGGCACGGTGGAAACAGGCAGCCTGAGTCTGCCCCAAAACCCGTCATTCGGCCGGGGGCTTCTGGATATCGGCCAGGTCATGGCACCACCGGTCATCAAACAGGTTCGACAACTTGAGAAAGAAAAAGAGCTCACCATTATAGATGCCCCGCCGGGCACCTCCTGTCCCGTGATTGCCTCCATGAAAGGAACGGATTTTGTGCTCTTGGTCACCGAGCCCACGCCCTTTGGCCTGCATGATTTAACCCTGGCCGTGGAAGCGGTGAAGCTGTTAGGCATTCCCTGCGGTCTTGTGATCAACCGGGCAGGCATTGGCAATGATGATGTTAAAGACTATGCCCAGAATGAAAATATACCGGTTTTACTTGAAATTCCCTTTGACAAGCAAATTGCTTCTGCCTACTCGAAGGGCGAATTGCTTGTCCAGGCCTTGCCTGAATACAAAGAGATATTTAAAGGTTTGTACACATCCATTGAAGCAATCGTGAACCGGAAAGGGGCTGCCTGATGAAAGAACTTGTTATTTTAAGCGGCAAAGGCGGAACTGGGAAAACCAGTTTAACATCAGCATTTGCAAGCCTTGCCGGAAATATGATGCTTTGTGACGCAGACGTAGATGCAGCAGACCTGCACCTTATTATGGACCCGAACATTCACGAAACCCATGATTTTGCAGGTGGTTATGAGGCAGAAATTATCCCTGACGCCTGCACCGGCTGCGGCCAGTGTATGGAACTTTGCAGGTTTGACGCAGTTAAACCGGTGGAAGGCGCAGGGATATTTCATATTGATGGCCTTGACTGTGAAGGCTGTGGGGTCTGCGCAGATCTATGTCCTGAATCGGCCATTAAATTTGAAGAAAAAATCTGTGGACAATGGTTTGCTTCGTCTACCCGGTTCGGAGACATGATCCATGCCCGCCTAGGCATTGCAGAAGACAACTCGGGCCGGTTGGTGGCCCTGGTTAGAGACGAGGCCAGGAAACGCGTAATTGCGAACCACATCGATCTGCTGCTCACAGACGGCCCTCCGGGTATTGGATGTCCGGTTATTGCTTCCATCGGGCATGCCAACGCAGTTCTCATCGTTACAGAGCCTACGGTTTCAGGCATCCATGACATGGAACGGGTGGCCCAGTTGGCAGCCCATTTTAAAATGCCGGCCATGGTCTGCATCAACAAATACGATTTAAACCCGGATCAGGCCCAAGCCATTGAAGCCATTGCTGAAAAAAGAAATATGGAATTTGTGGGAAGACTCCCCTTTGACCCGGCATTTACAAAAGCCATGGTCCAGGGCAAATCCATCATGGAAACCCATGCTGATAGTTCTGCCGCAACACAAATCAAACAGATCTGGAACCGAATTATGGCACACCCGGCCATGAAGATGGACAGGCTATGCTGACCGGAACTAAATAAAAAAATAAATATTTTTAAAGTTTAATATACACAAGTAAAGGAGTAAGAAAAAATTATGGAAAACGGTAGAATTGCAATCCCCTCCAACGGTGAAGGAGGACTTTCAGGTACCCGTGCAGGCCATTTCGGACATTGTGACGTATTCACCTTTGTGGATGTCAAAGAAGGAAAAATTGAAACGGTATCCACCGTTGCCAACCAGGAGCATGCCCAAGGCGGCTGCATGGTACCCGTAAACCTTCTGGCCGAACACCGGGTGAACGCCTTGATCGTGGGCGGCATTGGCATGCGCCCGCTCATGGGCTTCCGCCAGGTGGGCATTGATGTGTATCATGATGACCAGCGCCCGGATATTGAGCCTGTGGTCATGGATCTGATTGCCGACAAACTTGAGCAGATCAGGAATGATCAGGTTTGTGGCGGCGGTGGCGCACAATAACACTTTTAGGATAAACAATGAAAATAGCTATCACATCAACAGGCAAAGACCTTGATGCCCAGGTGGACCCCAGATTCGGCAGAGCTGCCTACATCATTGTGGTGGACACAGACACCCTGGATTTTGAGGCCATTGACAACTCTAAAAATAAAAATGCCTTTAAAGGTGCCGGCATTACAGCGGCCTCGTCGATCTGCGACAAAGGCGCACAGGTCTTGATCACAGGATTCTGCGGTCCCAATGCATTCAAGACCCTTGACAGCGCAGGCGTAAAAGTAGCAAATGACGCCTCCGGCACCATCAGGGATACGATTGAAGACTATAAAGCCGGCAAATTCACATTTGCCGACGACGCCAATGCCGAAGGGCACTGGTAAAATTTAATATGAAGCGCACCCTGTTTTGGTGGCACCTTTTTTACCCCTATCTTACCCCCGTCTCATTTAAGAAGGTGTCATCAGTACAGGGTGTGCTCTATTTAGCGTTTGGACACCAGTTACATTATAAAAGGAGATAATATGCCTTTGTATGACTTTCATTGCCCCGAATGCAACCAGGTCATTGAACTGCTCATGACCAGCCGGGATGACCAAGCGGTCTGTCCTGAATGCGGCTCTACCCGCCTTGAAAAACTCATGGCAGCCCACTCAAGCCTTTCGGGCAATTCCGGCAACTCCATGCCAGGCCCCAATGACACTGCATGCTGCGGTTCCCGGCCCGGAGAAAAAAGCGGGTGTGCCGGCCCCGGTTCCTGCTGCGGCAGGACCTTTTAAAACAATGGTGCAAAATCCTTCAGCCTTTGAAAAACGGATAAAACGCCGTATTTCCGGAAGACCCCATGTTTTTTTCGCCGTATACCC
>Ga0193962_1000750_pt1 | contig 15143 bp, 19 predicted proteins | sample FB_5_MG_FD_140335 | JGI IMG/M metagenome (GOLD analysis project Ga0193962, IMG submission 140335) | Microbial mat bacterial communities from the Broadkill River, Lewes, Delaware, United States - FB_5_MG | ecosystem: Environmental > Aquatic > Freshwater > River > Microbial mats | place: USA...
TCACCCTGAGCGGAGTCGAAGAACGTCACCCTGAGCGGAGTCGAAGGGTGTATTATTCAGAAAACTCTTTATAATGAAAAATATGCGAACTACCATTTTTACACCTAGCAAGTTTATGCAACTCTTCTCATTTATTTCGAATAATAGCCTCTTTCTTTTTTCTGGACCATCCTTTTATCTTTTTTTCAGCTTCAATGGCATCATTAGGATTTGTAAAAGATTCAATAAATACTATTGATAATGGTCTTCTACTGTAAGTATATGATTTTGGAAAAATACCAGATTGGTGTTCCGAAAATCGTCTTTCAATATTATTTGTAATACCTGTATAATAGGAATTATCGAAACATTTTAAAATATAAACATAGTATAATTTCATGAGCAGAAGATAAATATTACTATGCTTATAATCAAGAATTAGAAAATTCACAATTAGCTATATAAAAGTGGGGAACTACTCACTATTTGTAGAAAATTATGCTTGTAAAAGAATCATGCTTCGACTCCGCTCAGCATGACAGTGTGAATATTATCATCCTGAGAAAGTCGAAGAGCGTAACCCCAAGCGAAATCAAAGGGTATAACCATAAACCAAATCGAAGCGTGTTACCCCAAGCGGAGTCAAAGAACGTCACCCTGAGCGGAGTCGAAGGGTGAGTTTAAAAACCTCACTGCCATAATAAAAAAGGCTATTTTTTTTGGGCCGAAGGCATCAGCACTTTTGCAGGAGGCTTCCGCTGTGGGCTGAAGGCATCCGCACTTTTGCAGGAGCGTTCCGCTGGCGGCTGAAAGGTTTCAACAATCGTGTTTACTCCTCAAGCAACATTAAATAGTGTGCTGCCGACCAACTAAAATGGTTAGCATTAAGCCCCTGGCCTGTAACCGGATGGTAATTTTCGCGTATTGGAGCATCGCTATGTGAAAGTCCTTCGGCGTTATTAATAAGTTTTGCTGTTAACAAATTGGCCTCGCTATTAAATCCATATTTGCGCAAACCTTTAACTGCAAAATAGGCCTGATCTAACCAAACAGGACCTCGCCAATATCCGTTTCGGGGGTTAAATTTATTGTGATCTTTTGCCAATGTTGGCAGAGGAACAAAAGTGTTAAACTTAGTTGTATCCATTATAATATTAGCAACCCTTTGGGCTTGTTGCTGTGTTGCAACGCCTGTCCACAACGGAATCCACCCTTCGGGGCCTTGAACAATTATTTGCTTTTTACTGCTAATATTCACATCGTAAAAAAAGCCAGTACTATCGTCGTAAAAAATATTCTGAATATCGGCTTTAAGCTGTTCGGCCTGCTTAATGTAATTATGTGCCTCTTTTGTATTACCAACAATTGTTAATAACTGTGCTAATTGATTTTTTTCGGCATACAGATAGCAGTTTAAATCAACCGATTCTTGATTTAACGACCATGCCTGCGAATTATTTTCAACCATTATAGCCTCGTCAAAACGTACAGCGTTGTCCATACCACTCTCCCATGCAGCAGCTATTCTGGTGCCGTCGGTTGATCCGTATTCACATAGTCCATTGCCATCGTTATCGCGATTCTGGTACCACCAAGAGTGATATTTTTGCAGTTTAGGTAACATCTGAGTAACAAAAGCAGTATCGCTAGTTTTATTGAAAACCTCGAGCACCGCCCACGATGCCAGTGGTGGTTTTGTATCGCGCCAGTTAACAGCCTCGTAGGTGGTGTCGCGGAAAATACAATCGGCAATCATTCCGTGTTTATCCTGATAATCGAACATTGCACGAATCTGATTTTTTGCCAACTCGGGTGCAAAATTCACCAAAGCCACAGAGTGTTTCCACGAATCCCACGACCAAAAGCCATGAAAACCGGTGTAAGCATACGACGGAAATACACCCTCGTTAAGCAAGGCTCCAGCAGGGCTTCGCCAATTGTTTGTGAGAGTAATAAGCGCCTTTACAGCAAGGTTTGAAAACTCCGATGTCTCTACATTAATATCTGATAGATACTTGTTCCAACGATTGCTATTTTCATTAATATATTGATTAGTATTCTTGGCAAAATCTTCAATAACCAAAGCATCGGCAAGCTCTTCGTCTGCATTAAAATAAAACGACTGCAAAAACCAAAAGCTGTTACTGGCGCCCTTATCGACATAAAAAGGGTTACTGCTCTTACATTTGTAACTACTACTGTCGCTACTTATTACAGTAGTTACCTTATTGTTGAAGTTTACTTTTGTGTAAAAACTATTACCAGGAAAAGTTAAATTAACTCCATTATTGCTTTCGGTAAGTTTGCTTTTGCTATAAAGAGCCTCTCCATTCCAACTTTTATAAAGCTTTATATTCTTATTAGAGTTATTTTTTATGTCGACATTAACAGTTGCTGTTCTGTTCGAAATAAAAAACAGATTCATAGAAACAGTAATAGAATCGACAACAAATGTTTGATTTAAAACACCAGGATAGTAGTTTATTTCCGGATTTTTACAAGAGGCGAGATCTAAAATTTGCCCATCGGCATTTAATAAAGTAAGCTTAGCAAGACTCTTCGACTGCCAAACACTATATGGAATCATAAACGGACCAGTAAATGCACCATAATAATTAGCACTATCGGGCAGCCCAAAACCATGCCACGATCCTAAATCGGAAAAGCAATATTTTTCTCTATCGGTGTAGTGTTGTGGAATACCTTTTACATTTAAAACATTAGGGTAGTTATTACGTAGGTTGGATGTTTTGGCAATTTTTTGTGTACACCCAACTATTAATAATAGAAACATTGATATTAACAATGTTAATTTCTTAGTAAACTTCATAGTAAATATATTTAAGGTTAGATTATGTAAATATTAACATCATTTATTTTACTTAAAAATTATAGAGTATTTTTTTTGTGAAATTGTGTTGATAAGTGAATTGGTGTTATTACCTTTTGGGGAAATATAATCGTAACTATACCACTAAATATTAATGAAGTATTTCCATATAATATTAATATTGTTGTTCACAAACAACCTAGTTGGGGCTCAAATATCGAAGCCTAGATTATACAAACCTGTGGCATTAAAATACGACTTAGGTTACGGCTTTATTCGTGGTGGCGTTGTTAATATCGACTTCAACAATATTATCGACAGTGGACAAGTTAAGCACCATATAAAACTTGAAGTAAGAACTGTTGGTTTTATGGATAGGCTTTACAAAATTCGAGATATTTACGAGAGTTATGTTGATGTTGAAACAGGATTACCAACAAAAGCTATCCGCAATATTAGCGAAGGGGGTTACAAACGATACAATATTTGCAAATACGATTACTCTTCGCACCCCGATTCGACAATAATAATGAGTGGATACAGTGGCAAAATAGTTACTCAAAAAAACATTTTCGATATCCTGTCGTGTTACTATTTTTTGCGTAATAATTACTTTGTAAAGCCATTATTAAGGGGCGATATTCTTAAAACAACAACATATTTTACCGACGAAGTTTTTCCTATTATAATGTCGTACGAAGGTAAGAAGACTATAAAAACTAAATTTGGCGAGATTAACTGTTTAGTTTTTTCGCCAGTAACAGAGGTTGGTAGAGTTTTTGAAACCGAAGATGCTATGAAAGTTTATATTTCGGACGATAGTAATAATTATCCTGTTTTAATTGAGTTCGACTTTTTTCTTGGCTCGGCCAGATGCGAGCTAACGCAAATTATTAATCTTTAATTCTGTGAATAATTGCTAGTTTTTACTGGCAAACTTATTTTTTGAAATAAAGTAAACACCTACCAAATTAAAAGCTATTGATAATCCTGTAAAAAAACCTAGAATAAAATCGGGTAAATTACAGTTGAATAAACCATTTGGCACATAAACAATGGCTAACGAAAGCATACCAGTAGCAATAAAAATATCTCCTTTTCTTTTCATCAGAATATAATTTGTCTTTCAACTGAAAAAATGGAACAATTAAAAGTTGTTTTGTTGCTGTTTAATTTACAAACTGCCACAGGGCAATAGTTTGGTAAATATCACATAAAAAAAATACCGTCAGGTTCTGCCGAACGCCGACGGTATTTTTATATTTTATTATTACGAGGCAAAATAGCCTTCTAATTCACGCAATGTCTCGGTAGAGGTAGCAATATCGTTAACTAGTTTTCCTTTCTCAAGAACAACAATACGCTCGCAAACCTCGGTAACATGGTTAAGGTCGTGACTAGATATTAACATTGTTACGTTGCGATCGCTGTTTAGCTCTTTTAATATAGTCTTTAATCGGAACTGCGACGAAGGATCGAGATTAGCAAAAGGCTCGTCAAGAATAAGTATTTCGGGGTTACTTAAAATAGCTCCAAAAATACCAATCTTCTTTTGGTTTCCTTTCGAGAAATCGCGTATGTATTTGTCCTTTCCAATAATTTCGCCACCAAAAAACTCTTCAAATCTATCTAACATAATAACCTTTTCGGCAGTAGTAATAGAGTTTATTTTAGCAATAAAATCGAAATACTCTTCGGGCTTTAAAAAGTCGATAAGAAAGCCCTCGTCTAAAAACGAGCCTGTGTAGTTTTTCCAGTCGCTATTGTTTGTAACATTTTCATTTTTACTCTCTACATTACCCCTATCGGCTTTAATAAGATCGAGTATTAGGCGAAAAAGAGTAGTTTTTCCGGCACCATTATTACCAACTAAACCAAAACTTTCGCCTTGTTTAATATTTAAACTTTCAATATCAAGAACAACTGTTCCGTTATATGCTTTTCCTAAGTTATTTATCTTAATCATGATTTTTGTTTTTAATACAATGCTATGGCATTGTTTTGTAATACATCTGGGTAGCTAAAAGGCATACCTTGTTTTACTCAATGTGTTTTATTTTTGTCTAAAACCTTCGGCCATACGGTGGCGTCTGCTTATAAATTTGTCAGTTATTAGGGCAAGTAATTTTTCGTTAAAAATTATTCCTATTAACCCTAAAAACCCTATAACCAATAAACCAACAGTTGGAAATCCAGCCAAAGAAAATGGAGCATAAATTAACATTGGCCCTACTAAAAGAGGGAACATTAACACAAAATGACGACCACTAACCCCTTGATAGTTAAACGCCGACCCTTTCGATAAATCCATATGCTTCTCGTTATTTGTTGCAAAATACAGCAACAACAGAGTATTTACTCCAACATTAAACAAAAACGACACCGTATTTATTAGTAAAATATTTACTCCAAAATAAGCATAAGGGATAGAGAGAAGGAACATAACAAAAGCCGAACCAACCATGAGATAATATTTAGCCTTTACATAATCGGAATAACTGTTATTTGCAGTAAGAACTAGGTCGAAATGACCACTCTCCCAAGCAAAAAAGTACAAACCGAAACTCATAATAAATCCACCAGTAATAAACAAACCAACAAAAATCAGAAAGCCTCCCATGTCTTTGTAAGTAGGGTTTGTGTAGAAAAACATTCCGTATAGAAGAAACAGAGGAGCCATAAGCAACAGAGTACGAGTACGCTTATTTCTAACAATCATCTTCATCTCTAAAAGCATAAACTCGCCAATTTTACCAAATCGTTGCAGGTAAGTAACAGTCTCTAACGAACCACGGTTCTTCGATTCGGACTTACCAAAATCTTCGAGCGTAAAATGGTTGATAAGCAAATTAAAGTTTAGATAATAAGCTCCTATCAAAAGAACAACTGGTGCCAATAACCATAAAGGATTAGATAATATTGCACCAAAAGCATCTGCCGATAAAGCAGAAAAGTCGACAATATTAAAGCTATCTAAAAGAACAAATGAAAGAGTAGCAGCAAGGAAAATATAAAAAACCGACTCGTACTTAATCTGTATGCGCTTAATGTAAATTGTTAAGTAGTTTACAAACAGGTCGCACACCAAAAGTGTAGCAAAAATAATAAGCACCTCGCCCGAAGTAATGTAGTTACGAATACCCAACAAAAGAGGTAAAACAAGAGCAAAAGGCAACAAGTTAAGAATGTTAAAAAGTGGTTTTGTAAGAACAAAATTCACCAGCTTACTCTTCTTTACTGGCAAAAGTAAATAGGGAGTTACAGCCATTGTTGGCAACTTTTGCAATGCAAAACGCATAAGCATAACAGATCCAAAAAAGTAGAATCCATATTTAAGAATGTCAACCAGTGGGTTCGACGACTCTTCGGCCAGCTTCGACCCAAGATAAAAACCGCCTCCAAATAGCTCTAGAAATATTATAAAGAATAAAAATCCCATCAGAATTTTTATTCCAATATCCTTAGCAAAAATTGGCGATCGTTTGGCACCTGCAAGTTGATGCCCAAAAAGTGTATTTCTCATATTTTTATTGATGTTTGTTACGCGACAATAGATTCTTTATTATGAAAATAGTTTAATATGGTATTATTTACTTCGCTATTCTCTTTTTCTTCTGCCTTGCTACTATGATATTTAGTACAAAAAGGTTAAAAAAAGCCGTTAACGATAGAAGAATAACTCTGTAGCTATCTTGATTTACCTCCCACGACAAGTTACTGTAATCAATTTCAATAAAAGCCCAAACAGAAAAAACCAGTACAACAAGTGCTAAAAATGCTTTTACTTTTTTAAATGTTATCATCTCCGAATATATTTTATGTTAAATGTTTAAATATTATCTGTTTCAAAATAACGGGGTGAAACTAACCCTACTCCTCGTTTTCAAACTCTTTAATATCCTTTAATAGATTAGCTACATTGGCAAACTTCTTATCAAATATCTTTCGGTTTAAAAAACGTGCTAATCGGTAACTTACAAACGATACAAAAATTAATTCGCCAATAAAGAAAAGAGGCCTTTCGAAAATATCGATACCCATCTGCAATTTAAAAGCTATTGGTAACAAACCGGCAGTTAAAAAAGGGACACCAAGCAATTCGTACTTTCTGCACTTTAATATAAACACATTTAAATAGGCCAAGTCGCGCTGTAGCTTAACAACCGAAGAGTTAATATAATCGATATTAAAAAACATCTTAATTTTTATAACAGAAGCACTTAATGCCGATACACAAAGAAAAACCACTAACATTCCTGCAATAACAAATTTGTACAGAGCAATATTATTTATAACAAAGAATGCCACAACCACAATAACCATAATATTTGTTAAAGCACTTACAAACTCGGTTATTAATGGCATAAACATTTGACGCTTAGTTTTATTAAGATTAATTGTGCGCAAAACATCGTCGTTAACTGTTAAATTCTGGGTTAATTTATCGTCAAAGCGAGACCACTCGTTTTTAAAATCGTCTAATTCCATAGTTTTAATTTTTAGCAAACTGCTCTTTAAGAACAGTTTTAATGCGACTAATTTTTGTGGCAACATTAGTTTCCGATATACCTAGTATTTCAGATATCTCGCTATACTTATTATTGCCCAGGTAGAGTAGAATAACAGCCTTATCAAACTCGTTTAACTTGTCGATAAGCTTTTTAAGAGTATTAATATTCTCGTTAAGCTGTTCGTCGTCGTCGTTATTTGTGATAGAAAAAATTGACGAGTCGAGATGTACAACTTTCTTATTTGTTTTCGAACTGTTTCTGAAAAAAGAGATGGCTGTATTAAGTGCCACTTTATAAATCCATGTAGAAACTTTAACGCGTCCGTCGAACTTACCAAATGAATTCCAAAGCTGCATTAAAATCTCCTGCTCAAGATCTTTTCTATCCTCGGAGTTGCTGCAGTACGAATAGCAGATTTTATAAATCAGATTCTGATTAGCTTTTATTACCGTAATAAACTCTTTTTTACTCACCTGTTTTTAACTTTTGTTTTCTCGATACTATTATTCGGGGAAAGGTGTAAATAATCACACCCAAAGCAATAAATTTTTAATAATAGTGCCAAACAAATAACAAAGACAAAAACATAATATTACATATCAGCTACTTGTAGACTTAAGAGAAAAAGTTTTTTTTAGAAAGAGATAAAAAGCTTTTAACATTTACTGGTTAAACAATACTTATAAGATATAAACAAACAGATAATTTAATAAACAACCATTTTAAATTAACAGCTTAAATAATTCAATAATTACCCAACTATTGTAAACAAAAAAGTGCACTCGAAAATATTCGAATGCACTAAATCTTAAACAAGTAATATTATGTATTTGCCAACTATCTACACCATTATTAACACTAAGCTAAGTAAAGTAAAACACATACAATTAAAATATTAGCTAAACTAATTAGTAATTAACATTACCAGCCATAATATCGGCAATCAATCCATCGTATGGGGCACAACTAATAACCTTCTCATTATTAATCCCGCAATTTTCGGCAAAAATTATTGTTGCAAACTCACCCACTATATGCTTTGGATATGTTTCAAACTTTTCTCTAGATTCATGCATAAGGTCAATAAAGTCATTCTGATAGCATACAGTTATTTCAGGATGCTCTTCTACCCATTTAGGAAAGAAAATAATTCCATGTAATCTTTTCTCATCGGGCATTAATTCAACAACTACATCTGTTCCTGTAGGTTCAGTCCACGATAATTTATAAACACCTTATATGAGCTCAACCATATCAACTTTTTGATTTTTCACCCAACGTCCAGCTACCATACCTGTATGAATTCGATAATCGATTGTATCTTCGTTTTTAATATACAATTCGTATTTCCAACTATTCTCATACTCATAGATAAAGTGCGATCCTATAAAATTTTTCATCTAAATATAATTTATGTTAAACATTTGTTTCTCAATCAACTTGTATTAGTAATGATAATCCTCAACTATTAATCACCATAGAAACCGCAGTTTATATTGATCTCCATTTGTGAACTTTTTAATAGCGAGGGTTTCATATGTCTTATTTTTAATTCGATAGCAAAATTATTGCTTATTGACTTGAAAAAAATTGACATATGTTAAGAAAGACCATTTACTAAAAAAGTTTTTTGCGAATTCTGCTTAACGACTCTGCTTTAATGCCCAAATAAGATGCAATAAGTGCTTGTGGAACACGCTGAGCAAAGTTAGGATGGTTCTTCAGAAGAAGAGAATAGCGATCTTTGGCTATTGAATTTATTGAACTGTAAGTACGCTTCTGACTTTGTATATATAAATCAAGTGTTCGTATTCGTAACACCTTCTCTACGGCTGGGTATTTGTCGGTAATAGTAAGCAAATCGTTTATCGATATGGTTAAAATAACACTATCCTCGAGTGCTGTAAAATCAATGTGACTCGGCTCTCCTGAGAAAAAACTGGTTAAATCGCCAATTAAACTATTCTCAAAAGCAAAGCGCAATACTGTTTTTTCGCCTTTTGTATTTAATATAGAGGAATAAAAAGCACCACTAACTACAAAACCTAGTTGATTAGCTTTACCCCCTTCGACAATAAAATTTTGCTTTTTTGCTACATTTTGCATTTTAAAAAAAACAACAATATCATTTAACTCATCGTTGGTAAGATCTATATCATTAAGAAACTTCAACTTAAGCACATCTTTTTCCATATCACTATTTTGCTTTGAATAGACAAAATAGCCAATAATAATTAATATATGATGAAATATATTGCATGAGCACTGACTGTATTAGCTTTAACTTTGAATATTACCTAGAAGAGTTTCGGAAAAATACATAAACTAAAAATAGAGCTAAATAAGCAGATACATACCCAGTATTTATTATTTGATGTAGAGGTTGAAATATTTACCTACTAATTACCCCTTACAAAACCACACTCCATAACCAACTGTAGCAGCTCTGTTTATACAAAATTTGTTGCCCGTAGAATATACAAAAGCTACATAGTGTTATTAAAACCAGCTAAATAACATAATGCATTTGTTTAACTTTTCCGTATAAATACGGACTGTTTATTATGTTATGTTTATTAAATTTAGGACACCTTAAATAATAGAGATATATGACAGAAAAAAAAATTGTTTTCATCTGATAGTTTACAATAATGCGGATTTTAACCAAACATTTAAATAATATAAAAAAAACAATTCTAATCATTTCGGCTATAGCCCTAATGTGCTTAATAACCTTAATTGGTTGCAAAAAACAAGAAAAAGAAAACTATTTAGTAGAAGAGAATACTAAAATTCAAAACCTTAAATTAAACCAACATTGGTTTCAATATAACACTAATGGTTTACTTATAATCACTATAACTTACAAGAAAAACATAAAATGAAAAGAAAAATATTTACAACTATTACATTAATAACAATGATAGTTACTTTCTATTATTTTTATACAAACAAAAAGACTGAAATATATCTTTATTACAATAAATCAGGTGACTCATTTTGCAATTTTGTAAGATCAAACAAGGACTCAACATTAATAGAAAAAATTACAATTAATTACCCAACAGAAAATGATATTAGTTTTGATTCTTTTATAATTGACACTTCTAAAATATGGAAATCAGACATAAATTATTTGAATAATAAAATTATTGTATCTCAATCTTTTGTTTATACAAACAACAGGTTTTTAAGAGGAAATAAAATAAATTCATTAAAAGTTAAAATTAACTTCATAATAGTAAAGAATGACTCTGTTTTAATATATCCTGTAAAACACTTAGAATATGGTTCAATTTATTCTGATTGACCTTATTCGTAACTCTTAATTATATATTTTTGAGATAAACATACTGTATTCTCTAAAACCCGAGCACCATACAACCACTGCTACTCGGTTTTTTTATGCTAAATAAAACACTGGCGCAAGCCAAACTACTGTTTCTAGTCTAAACGGCAAATTGTGGCTGTAGCAACCCTGTTTATACAAAATTTGTTGCCCTTAGAATATACAAAAGCTACATAGTGTTGTTAAAACCAGCTAAATAACATATTGCATTTGTTTAAACTTTCAGTATAAATACGGACTGTTTATTATGTTATGTTTGGTACATTTGGTGTTTTAAAACTAAACAGTGTGGCTCATAGATAAAAAATAAGTGCACTGGTGCAGATATAATAAGTTGGCTCCCATATAAAACAGAGAGTGTTTTAAAGCACATAATTAAAGCAAAGGATAAGCAAATGAAAGAATGGCTCGAAAGGAACAAGATATATTTTGAAACTATTAGTACATCACTTTTAGCAGTTATGGCTATAATAGTTTCTATAGCATCCATTTGGATATCACAAAACCAATTAGAAAACGACAAATTATTAAATCAACCTCTAATAAAAGTTTCAAATGAAGTTTTTTCATATGCGGGAGGAGACAATGATAGTAGATTTCTTATAGTAGAAAATAAAGGAACACCAATCACAGAATTTTCGTCTAGGCTTTATACATTTATAAAAATTGAAGCTAACAAAAAACCATTTAATAAAAGTATTAACAGACAAACAATTTACATACCTATTAACGATTATTTTGGTGGTACTATTTCGACAAATAATTTTAACGGAGAATTGATAAAATATATTGGAATAAATAATTACCAATTATTAAATAATATCGAAACAGATTTCGAGAAAAAATTCGATAAAGATTTGCCAATGACTTTTTTTTCTTTAATCCAATTTATGGAAGTTAGTTTTAAAGATTACAAAGGCGATAAAATTGCTAAATTATTTAAAATTGATGCAGTGCGAGAAGGTTTTGAAATTGAAAAAAACGAAGAATTTACAAGCCTATTAAAAGTTTGGAAAGAAAATTCGAGGTCATATATCTACACAATAAAATCAGAAGATATTAAGGAATTGATAATAAAAAACGGGAGCTAATCGAATAAACGGCTGACGGTCTGATGACCGCCAGTACGTTCTCGTATACGGCGGTTCGTTAATCATCTCTTCTTTTAGAATACTATTCTGTCATACTAACAGCCCCCTTCCTCGTCCTCGTTTAGCGTAGCTCAACGATGATGCTTTTGAGTTGAATAGTAGAAAAAGAGCATTTCACCCCAAACCCCTTAAGGGGCTTTTTGGTGTGTATGCGAAAGTCCCATTAAGGAAATTGAGCAAAGCGAAATCAACGAAGTTAATTTAGAGGTTAAAATTAGAGGGTTGCAAAAGCAAAGCCTTTACATCCTCGTTACAAACGAGAATGAGAAAAGAGATGAAAAAAACATGTAAATCTTGTTAATTCTGTCCATATATAATGTCTAATAAACCACACACCATAACCAACTGTAGCAGCTCTGTTTATACAAAATTTGTTGCCCTTAAAATATACAAAAGCTACATAGTGTTATTAAAACCAGCTAAATAACATATTGCATTTGTTTAACCTTTCCGTATAAATACGGACTGTTTATTATGTTATGTTTGGTACATTTGGTGGCTTAAAACTAAACATTTATGGTGCATAAAGATGATATATGGAATACCACATAATTTTAAAAGGTATACAATACTGACCTATATGGTGTGTATTGTGCACCTTTTTTAATCTGAGATAAGAAAAATAAGTGCACCAGTGCACATATTATAAGTTGTGTGCCATTTCCCAATACATTTGTTGATAATGATAATTACTGAAAAAAAATCCATAAAATGAGCTATCAAGAATATAAACCGATAGAGCTATTGTCGAAATATATTGATTCATACTGGGTTATACAGACTGAGGAAGAGTTTCAAACACAGCGGATTATCCCCGATTGTTGTAACGATGTAATTATTAACATTGGTTCTGAAGTTATTATAAATGGCGCAGAGCAATTACAAGCAATAAGTCCTATTTTGTTGGGAATATGACCAATTATAAGGATACAATAACCCAATCAAACTCCATGCTCATTGGGATAAGATTTAAACCCTTTGGTGCAAATCATCTTTTGGGTTTTGCATTGGAAGGCACTGCTAATACAATAAACGAATTAAGCTCTTCGGAATTCAATTTCAAAGACTTTTTAACTTCAAAAACAGATATAAAATGCTTGTTTGATAATTTCTTTGCTAAGAATAATGTCGATAAAAATTTACAACTTTCCGAAATTGTAGAGTTTATTAATATGGCAAAAGGGAAAGTGAGAGTTTCTGATTTGGCGATTAAATACTGTTTAAGTGAGCGGCAATTAGAAAGAATTTTTAAAACCAAAGCAGGTATAACTATGCAGGAATTGTGCAAACAAGTAAGACTGCAAAATACTATTTCTCAATTAAAAAAGAATTCAAAGAATAAAAGCATATTAGATATTGCTTTTGAAACAGGATATTACGACCATTCTCATCTAACCAACGATTTGAATAAATACACAGGGCGTTGCCCAAGCTATTATATCCTATAAATGTCGGATTTTTACAAAGTATGTAATCCTTAAACAAACTACTTTTGTCGGATGAAAATATTTTTATGTCTCACAATGCTTGCTGTGTTAGTTCAAACTGTTACAGGACGAGCAATAAAAGGAACAATAACAATGGAAAACGAAATGAAATCTTTATCACCAAATTTAATGGTGAATGATGTAAGTCAAACTCTTGAATTCTATATAAAAACATTAGGATTCAAAAAAGTAATGACAGTTCCCGATAGCGGAAATTTGGTTTGGGCAATGGTGCAATCAGGGGCTATTACATTTATGTTTCAAGAAAAGAAAAACATAAAGGAAGAATATCCTCAACTCGCTCAATTTGAACAAGGCGGTGGACTTTCTTTTTATATCAATGTTACTAATGTCCAAGAACTTTATGACAACATAAAAGGGAAAGTTAAAATCGTTAAAGAATTGTATAAAACATTTTACGGTTCTACAGATTTTGCAATAGAGGACAATAATGGTTATATATTGACTTTTTCACAAAGTGCAAACTAAAGATATTGCAATAAAAGAGCTAAGACAAATTCCAGGGGTCGGCAAGACTATTGCCAAAGACCTTTGGAATATTGGTTTTAAATCAATAAGTGACTTAAAAGGATTCGACCCGCATATTATTTACAATCTTCATAATAGGTGTAAAGGAACTGTTCAAGACAGATGTATGCTATATGTGTTCCGCTGTACTGTATATTATGCTGAAACTGATGAAAATATTTACGACAATGAAAAACTAAAGTGGTGGAATTGGAAAGACAAATAAAACGGCACACAACAAAAGCTAAATTTCATGGGCGTTGATGAACTGTTCGAAAGTTTAGTACAATTAATAAACACCAGCAAGCCAATTAAAATTGGTTTGCTAAAAAATATAAACAATTTTACTCGGCTTGCTTTCGTGCGATTTGAAAGGTCAGTTTTTTTTAAATCGCCCACGCAACTTAGCAAGACCGTTGGCTACAAGGCTGGCTATCTTCCTTTGAAATATAATAATTATGGATTAAAGAAAATTAAAACGTCACTAATCTTTATACTGTTATTGTTTTGTCAACATGTTATTCATGTTGTCGATATTGAAAATGGTATTAGGTTGTATAGTGTAGATTCTGTCACTATAGAGCCGTCAAAACTTTTACTCACGCATGATATTATTGTCAGTGGTAATAAAGGAGACGAATGGGTTGAATACGAATTTGTAGCTAGAACTCAAGTTCCAAAGAATGGGTTTTATGTAGCAATGGAATGGCTACCGAACTCTCAACGGTATTTGGAAGAGAAATTAAAAAATAGGAATGGAGTAATTGTGGCAAACGGACAAGTGCTAAAAGGTAAGATGAGTAAAAGGAAAAAGTGAGATAATAGAGTTTATACAAGATGGTTTCCAGTAAAGGGGTTGTGTTCATCAAACTTTATTCCTGCAATAAGATGTGAGTTGATTGAATATAAATAAACTAACAAGTAAACCAATCTTTAATAATTAAAATCAAATAAGATGAAAACATCATAATCACTCTTGATTACGGATTTTGAATATTACCTCGGATTAACTTTGAAAATACATCGGTAAAGATAGAAATGAGCACGGCCGACATAGAATTGAATCCGACATATTTAGTCAAAGATTCTCAGACTTCGACAAGTGCCCAGCACACATACTTGCTAAAAGGACAGAGTTAGGTAGAAAAAGGACAATGATAGAAAGTCCTGTAAGAAAACACCACAATGTAAGCTGCATTGAATGAAAATTCTGAATACACTCATTTTTGAAAATATCATTTACATGAGTAAATTTGGTTTTAAAACGTCGAAAGCCTTGTTTGTACTATTTCTTAGGAAAGGTAATAA
>Ga0193962_1000752_pt1 | contig 15136 bp, 16 predicted proteins | sample FB_5_MG_FD_140335 | JGI IMG/M metagenome (GOLD analysis project Ga0193962, IMG submission 140335) | Microbial mat bacterial communities from the Broadkill River, Lewes, Delaware, United States - FB_5_MG | ecosystem: Environmental > Aquatic > Freshwater > River > Microbial mats | place: USA...
TATATTATAGATAAAAAAGGAATAAAATGAAATTTTTAAAATTAAGCTTAGCATCGCTAATAACTTCAAGTGCACTGTTTGCAGGAACGTATAATGTTGACGCAAGTCATTCAAATGTTGGATTTACAGTAAAACACATGATGATTACAAATGTAAGTGGAAAATTTAACGATGTAGCTGGAAATTTTGAATATGATGAAAAAACAAACATGTTAAAATCATTAAGTGGTGAAATTATAGTAGCTTCAATTAATACAGCTGATGAAAAAAGAGATGCTCACTTAAAAGCTGAAGAATTATTTGATGCAGCTAAGTTTCCTAAAATAGATTTTAAAGCAACAAAAATTGAAGAAAATGCAGTTTATGGAGATATAACTATTAAAGGTGTAACAAAAAATATCAAATTAGAATTAGAAAATGGTGGCGCAATAACTGACCCTTGGGGAAAACAAAGAGCAGGTTTTGAACTTGTAGGAAAAATCAATAGAAAAGATTTTGGAATTACTTGGAATAAAGTATTAGAAACAGGTGGCGTTGCAGTTGGAGAAGAGATTAAACTTCAAATTGCAATTGAAGGAATTCTAGCTAAGTAATTAGCTAGAAGAAAAAAAGGAAAAAATTATGGCAACTCCAATTAAAAAAAATTTAGAAGTAAATACAGAATATTATTACTGTACATGTGGAAAAAGTGAAGATGGTGTTTTTTGTAATGGTGCACATAAGGGAAGTGAATTTGCACCTAAAAAATTTACTGTAACAGAATCAAAAGATTATTATTTATGTGCCTGTAAAAAAACATCAAATGCACCATTTTGTGATGGTTCACATTCAAAATAGGTATTAATTATGAATCCAACACTATTTATTTCACATGGCGCTCCAAATATAATTTTGAGCGATATTAAATCTAAAAAGAATATAAAGAAATTAGCAGATACCTTAAAAATTCCAAAATATATTATTATCTTCTCCGCACACTATTTAACAAATGATTTAAAAATTATTAATCCAAGTGCAAAAGAGATAATGTATGATTTTTATGGTTTTGAAGAAGAGTTATATAAAGTAAAATATGAAGTAAATAGTGATCTTAAATTAACACTTGATTTAATTGATAAATTAAAAAAACAAAATATAAATATTTCAATTGATGAAAATAGAAAAAGCTATGATCATGGCGTTTGGAATGTTTTAGCTTTAATGTATGAAAAACTATCAATTCCAGTATTACAGATAAGTATTCCAAAATCCTATGGAATAAATGAGCTCATAAATCTTGGAACTAAGCTTCAAGAGTTTAAAAATGAAGCTTTGATTATTTGTAGTGGTGGAATTACACATAATTTAGCTGATATGAGTATGAGTTTTAGCACAAAAAATTATGCAGAAGAATTCAATACCAAAATTATAAATATTATAGAAAATGAGAAAGAGGATGAATTAAAAAATATTACAAAGAATATAAACTTCAATAAAAATCATCCCTCTAGCGAGCATTTTTTACCCTTATTTATTGCCTATGGAAGTGCAATAAATAAAAAAGGAAAATCCTTTAATAGTGAAATGCTTTATTCAAATATCTCAATGGAAAGTTTCATTTTTGATGAAAAAAAGGATATAAAATGTTAAAAAAATTACCAAAAGAAAAGATGGGAACCTCAAATCTTGGTTGGTTAGAAAGTCGCTTTCATTTTTCTTTTGCAGACTATAGAAATCCAAATAACATGAATTTTGGAGTTTTGAGAGTTTTAAATGATGATATTATTCATGCAAACTCAGGTTTTGATACACATCCCCATTCGAATATGGAAATTATTTCATATATAGTGAATGGTGAAATCACTCATAAAGACTCTATGGGAAATAGTGAAACTTTAAAACGTGGCGAAGTTCAATATTTAAGTGCGGGAGATGGAATTTATCATAGTGAACACAATTTACATAAAACACTTGATTTAAGACTTTTACAAATTTGGATTATTCCCCCAAAACAAGGACTTCAAAGACTTTATGGCTCAAAAAGATTTAAAGAAATTGATAGAAAAAATAAGTTATTAAATATAGTTTCAGGACAAGAAGGAAATGCTGATATAAAAATATATCAGGATATAAATATTTATGTATCCCAACTAGAAGCAAATAAAACTTTAGATTTTAATATCAAAAAAGATAGGCAAGTATATTTTGTACAAATTGAAGGAAGTTCACAAATAAAAGACATTATTTTAAATAATGGTGATGCCTTAGAAATAGTTGATCTTGAGAAACTAGCAATTAAAGCTTTAGAAAATTCTCATTTTTTATTTATAGAGATGAAAAAAGTCTAATTAGTTAAATTTTTCTTTTATGATACAATAAGAGCTAAAAAATTAGTCTAGGTCTTATAAATAATGAAAACAAAAGTTCTGTTAAATGGTGTAGGTCGTATTGGTAAAGCTATTTTAAAAATAATGCTTGAAAATAAAAACTTTGAAATAATTGCTATTAATGAGATAAATCCATATCTCGAAAATATTGTTTATTCTATAAATCATGATTCAACATATGGAAATATTTCAGATAAATTCAAAGTAGTACAAAATAACTTTATTGAAAATTCTTGCTCAAAAATCAAAGTATTAAATCATAAAAATTTAAATGATATTGATTTATCAAATATAGATATTATTATAGATGCAAGTGGAGTAAAAGAGGATATTAATCTTCTAAAAAATCTTCCAGTCAAAGCCATATTTCTAACCCATCCAAGTTCACAAGCTGATATAAATATCATTTTAGGGGTAAATGAACAAAACCTTGATTTAAATATTCACAAAATCATATCAACAAGCTCATGTAATGCAACAGCCCTACTTCCAGCACTTAAAATTATTGATGAAAATTATGAAATTTTATGTGGAGATATAGTAACCATTCATCCACTTTTAAATCATCAAAGGGTTTTAGATGGTAACTTTGTTTCAAGTCAAACAAGAGATGTTGAATATAACTTTGAATTTGGAAGATCTTCAACTCAAAATATAATTCCAAATAAAACAACAACCATAACTGCTTGTTCTTATGTATTACCTAAAATCAATTCTGATTTAATATCATCAAATTCACTACGAGTTCCAACAGATACGGTTGGAGTTATAAATGTAACTTTAGTAATAAAAGAAAAATGTACAAAAGATGAAATTATAAATAAATTTTGTGAATATGAAAAAAATCAACAATTCCCAATTATGTTAAATAACTTTGAGCCATTAGTTTCAAGTGACTTTAAAAAAGAGCATAAAACAACTATTTTGGATCATAGATATACTGATGTTAAAAATCAAAATATGATTAAACTATTAGTTTGGTACGATAATGAATGGGGATATGCGTCAAAAGTTGTAGAAATTTTACAATATTACTTAAAAAAATAATCATAAAAAATATATTATACAAATACGATAAAATAGGCTTTCTTATTGATTTGAGTCAAATAATAACCTATTATAAAATGCTATTCTCAATAATATTAAAATACCGGACTTATAAATGAACATAAAAAAACTATTTTTTAGTTTTCTACTTATTATCATAATTGCTATTATTAGTGCTTTTTTAACTGTATCTAAAATGAATGAATTATCATTAAATACACAAAAAATGTATTCTCACCCTTTTATAGTTAATAACGCACTTTCTGATATTCAAACTGGTATTATTACTATTCACAAAAATATGAAAGATATTGTATTAAGTGTAAATCCTCTGGAGATAATTAAAATTGCAGAAAATATCCAACATGAAGAAGATAAAGTTTTAAAAAATTTTGATGTAATTTACAAAAATTATCTAGGTAATAAAAAAGATATAGATACATCTTATCAAACTTTTATAAAATGGAAAGAAATTAGAGAGAAAGTTCTTGTAAAAATGTATGAGAATAAAATTGATGAAGCAATAACAATTACAAAAGAAGAATCTACTATTTATATAAATAAAATTCATGAGCATATAAAAGTATTGAAAGATTTTGCACTTAATAAGGCAAATGAGTTTTATAAACAATCTTTAAAAAATAGTGGCGTTAAATACGTTGTAGCTGTAATTTCAATTACAGTATTAATTTCAGCATTAATTATACTTTATGTTATTAATACACTTTTAAAAGCAAATGAATCAAACAATAAACAACTTTATTTAATAGATCAAAATATATTAATGGCACAATTAAGTCCTAATAAAAGAATTATAGAGATTAGTAATGCTTTATGTCGTACTTTAAATGTAAAAAAAGAAGATATAGCCAATACTACTAATGAATATTTTTTCACAGATAAAAGTCAATTTGAGCTTTTTGAAAATATTATTTATTCCGCAAAAGAGTTTAGTTCAGAAGTATATATCATAATTAATGGATCAACTATTTGGTTTAATATGGAAATTTTTCCTGCACTTGATAATAAATTTAAATTAAGATACTTCAACATTTTTCTTACAAATATAACTGATAGAAAAAAAATAGAAGAAATAGCAATCATTGATACATTAACAGGATTGAATAATAGAAATTACTTCGAAACTATTTTTGATAAAGAAGTTAAAAGAGCAAAAAGAGACCATAAGTCATTAAGTATGATTATGTTAGATATTGACTTTTTTAAACAATACAATGATAGCTACGGACATCAATCAGGAGATAAAGCACTAAAAGCAGTAGCACAAATAATCTATGAACATACAAATAGAAGTTATGACCATGCCTTTAGAATTGGTGGAGAAGAATTTGTAATTTTAACTTATCAAGAAAACATTTTAAAATTAGATGCATTCACTCAAAAAATAATCAAAGAAATAGAGCATCTGAAAATACCTCATAAGACAAATGAAATTTCAGATTATTTGACCATTTCAGCAGGAGCTACAATATTTGACAAAAATCACTTATTGAATACAGATGAAATGTATAAGATTGTTGATGATTTATTATACACTTCAAAAAAAGAAGGAAGAAATAGATTAACTTCAAAAGCCATTTCATAATAGTGTAAACATAAAAAAAGGTGAGCCAGTAAAATAACTGTGTAAACTCACCTTTTTTAATCTATCTAAAAAATATTAGATAAATTCTACACCTTTTTCACCCTGTGCTATATAACCAATAACATAACCATCAGTGTTTGCAAGTACTGATTCAACATTTTGCTCACTTACAACTAAAACCATACCAACACCCATATTAAATGTTCTATACATCTCTTCTAGTTCTACATGTTCAGCCATAAATTGGAAGATTGGTAAAACTCTTACATCTGCTCTTTTTACAACTGCTTTTAAATTATCAGGTAAAACTCTTGGTAAGTTTTCAGTAATTCCACCACCTGTAATATGTGCTAATGCATTGATTTTATCTTTATTAGCTTTGAACTCTTTTACATAGATTCTAGTTGGCTCTAATAAAACATCTTTAAGTGCTTTACCTTGGAAATCGTCATCTAAAGACATTCCTAATTTTTCTAAAAGTAATTTTCTAACAAGTGAAAATCCATTTGAATGAACACCAGAAGATGGTAATGCGATTAAAGTATCACCAGCTTTGATTTTATCAATTCTGTTTAATTCATCTTTTTCTGCAATTCCAACACAAAAACCAGCTAAATCGAAATCACCTTCTTTGTACATTCCTGGCATTTCAGCAGTTTCACCACCAACAAGTGCGCACTCAGATCTAATACAACCTTCAGCGATACCTTTAACAACTTGAGTTGCTTCTTCAACATCAAGTTTAGCAGTTGCGTAATAATCAAGGAAAAATAATGGTTCTCCAAAGTTACATAATAAATCATTTGAACACATAGCAACTAAGTCAATTCCTACTGTGTCGAATTTTTTTGCATCAATTGCAAGTTTTAGTTTTGTTCCAACTCCATCTGTTCCAGATAGAATTACTGGTTTTTTGTAACCACTTGGTAATTCAAATGCACCTGCAAATGAACCAATTCCTCCTAAAACTCCAGGAATCATTGTTGATTTTACATAAGGTTTGATATTTTCTACAAACTGATTTCCAGCATCAATATCAACCCCAGCATCTTTGTAACTAACTGTTGCCATTATTCACCTTTTCTTATTCTATTTTCTAATTCTGCGATTACTTTAAATTTTTTTTGGTATTATAGCAAAATGTTTATAAATATTAAGGATTATATATAATGAAAGATACTAACGCATTTAATGAAATGATGGTACATTTACCATTGTGTACACATAAAGAAGCTTCAAATGTACTAATTATTGGTACAAACAATGAAGACATGAAAGCTCAGGCTGCTAAACATAATAAAGTTTCAAATATTGAATTTGGAGATACATCATTATTAACTTCTAAAAATGAAAAAAATATTGATGTTGTAATTTTAACTGATGTTAAAATTGATGAATTATTACTAGCTAATATTGAAAGAATTTTAAAAGAAGATGGGTTAATCTCTTTTGCTTCAAAAGCATTCTCAAGAGATGAAGATCAATTATTTGCAGATTTAAAACTAGTTGGAACAAAATTCTGGATTGCTATGCCATTTAAATTTGGTCATAACACTTCGATTATTGCTTCAAAAAGATATCATCCAACAGCTGATATAAATCTTCAAAGAGCAGACTTACTAGATGGTTTAAATTACTATTCTGCTGAGATTCATAATGCATCTTTTGTATTTCCAGCAAGTGAGCACAAAGCACTAACTGGTATTGCAAAAAGATAATTTTTACTATTAAATATAAATAAATCATTATTATTGTAGAATCTCTTCTATGAGTAATGATTTATTTAAAAACGCAATCGCTTTAACGGGCGGTATATCAACAGGCAAAAGCACTGTTTGTAACTTATTTAAGCTTCACGGTTTTCTAACAATTGATGCTGATGTAATAGCACATAGATTATTGGATGAAAATTCTAATAAAATATCTACTATGTTTGGCAATAAATATGTAGAAAATGGAAAAGTTTTAAGAAAAGAGTTGGGGAAAATTATATTCTCAAATGAAGAAAATAAACTAAAACTAGAAGCCCTTCTTCACCCACTAATAAAAGAAGAAATCATTAAAGAATCAAGAATATTTGAAAGCCAAAATAAACCATATTTTGTAGATATTCCTTTGTTTTTTGAGAAAATGAACTATCCTATTTCAAAATCATTAGTAATTTATACTCCAAAAGATATTCAAATACAAAGACTAATGAAAAGAGATAATATAGATGAAAATGAAGCTAAATTAAAAATCTCAAATCAAATGGATATAGAAGAAAAGAAGAAGCTAGCAGATATGGTAATAGATAATTCAAAAAATTTAAAACATTTACAAAAAGAAGTAGAAAGAATCATCGGAGAAATTATATGACATATACAAAATATAGTGCAAGTGGAAATGACTTTATTATTACTCACTCATTTATTGAAAAAGATTATTCAAGTGATGCCATAAAACTATGTAATAGAACAGAAGGAATTGGTGCTGATGGATTAGTTGTAATAATCCCATCTTCTCAAGCTGATTTCAAATGGTTATTTTACAATAGTGATGGAAGCCATGCTGCAATGTGTGGAAATGCCACAAGAGCAGTTTCTCACTATGCTTTTACAAATAATCTAGTAAATTCAAATGAAATACAATTTTTAACAGGTGCAGGACTTATAAAATCAATAGTGGATGAAAATATTGTAGAAACACAACTAACGGCTCCTCTTGTACTAAAAGAAGAGTTTGAAGAAGATGGATTTACTTGGTATTTAGTAGATACGGGAGTTCCTCATTTAGTTGCAATTGTTGATGATTTAAACTCTTATAATCATGACCTATGTGCAAAAATGAGATATAAACACAACGCAAATGTGAATTTTGCAAAAATAGAAGAGAGTATCATAAAAGTAAGAACTTATGAAAGAGGAGTTGAAGGTGAAACTTTGGCTTGTGGTACAGGAATGGCTGCTTGTTTTTTAAGAGCAAATAATTTAAAACTTGTAGGAGATAGTACTTTTGTTTACCCAAAAAGTGGTGAACAATTAACTCTTTCAAAGAAAAATGGCACTATTTATTTTAAAGGTGCTGTGAAAAAAGTTTTTATAACAACTATTTAAAATTAAATGTTATTCTTTAAATTTTTAATTAACCACTCAAAAAAACTAATCCTAAGCCTTTGTTTAGTTAGCTCTATTCAAAGTCAAAGCTTGGGAAAAGGTTTTCCAAATGAGTATTATGAAATCAGTGATATAAATGAAGCTAAAAACTACTTTTTTAATCATATGTATGAAATAATCGCCAAAGAAAACAACAAAATAAAAAATGAGAGGCGTTTTGTAAAAGAAATATTAAGTTCAAATATTTTGAATATAGACTTTGACTCCCCAAGCTTCCTAAAACTTTTAGAAATAAAACAAAAATACAAAATCAAACATATTTACACCTTACAAGAATATCTCAAAAAAGTTGATATTGTTCCACCATCTCTTGCTATTGCTCAAGCTGCAGTTGAAAGTGCTTGGGGGAAAAGTAGATTTGTAAAAGAAGCTAGTAATATCTTTGGACATTGGACATATAATCCGGAGATTGGACTAATTCCCAGAAAAAGATCACTTGGAGCATCTCATTTTATAAGAATATTTCAAAATATAAAAGAATCTACAAGTGCCTATATGCTAAACCTAAATAGAAATTTTGCATATAGATCTTTTCAAGATAGAAGATATGAACAAAGAAAAGAAAATCAAGAGCCAGATGGACTAACTCTTTCTCAAACTATGTTAAACTACTCAGGAATTGCTCAAGATTATTTGATAATACTAAAAGATTTAATTTTACTAAATAATTTAAAGACCTATGACTATAGATATTATAGACAAAATCAATAAAAAGGGAAAAAAATGAAATTTACTGCACCATTAAAATCAAACTCTATTAAAATAATGCTTTTAGGAAGCGGCGAACTAGGTAAAGAAGTTATAATTGAAGCACAAAGATTAGGAATTGAAACAATTGCTGTTGATAGTTATAACAATGCTCCAGCGCAACTAGTAGCAAATAAATCATATACAATTAATATGAAAAATGAAAATGAGATTCTTGATGTAATAAGAAGAGAAAAACCAACTTATATACTTCCTGAAGTTGAAGCTATAAATATAAAGGCACTATTTACAGCAGAAAAAGAAGGTTTCCATGTAATTCCAAATGCAGATGCTGTTAATAAAACTATGAATAGAAAAAATATTAGAGAATTTGCAGCTGTTGAAATGGGACTTCCAACAAGTAAATATGAGTTTGTTACAACTTTTGAAGCATTAGAAAAAGCAGCTCTAAATATTGGTTTTCCTTGTGTTATCAAACCTGTTATGAGTTCATCAGGTCATGGTCAAAGTATCGCTAAAACTGCTGCTGATTTACCAAAATCTTGGGAATTAGCAAAAGAAGCGAGAGGAGATGCAAGTGAGCTAATCGTTGAAGAGTTTATCACTTTTGATTATGAAATCACTATGTTAACAGCTAGAAATGGTAAAGATACGGTATTTTGTGAACCAATAGGTCATATTCAACAAGATGGTGACTATATCTTCTCATGGCAACCTATGAATATGAGTAATATTGCAAAACAAAAATCACAAGATGTTGCAAAGAAAATCACAGATGGATTAGGTGGGCGAGGGATTTTTGGAGTTGAATTATTTGTAAAAGGGGATGATGTTTATTTCTCAGAAGTAAGCCCAAGACCACACGATACAGGAATGGTTACAATGATTACTCAATCTCAAAGTGAATTCGCGCTTCATGTAAGAGCAGTTTTAGGATTACCTTTAGAATATATTGATTATGGATGTGGAGCAAGTGCAGCTTATAAAGCAAGTGGTGATACATTTAATCCAATAATTGATATATTTGATTCATCATTTACAAAAAACTCTTTTGTTAGAGTATTTGGTAAACCTCAATCACATGTGGGAAGAAGAATGGCTGTAGCCCTTGCTTTTGATAAAGACTCAAGTGATATAGCACTACAAAAAGCAAAAGAGATTATTGGAAATTTTAAAGATAACTAGAAATATTTAGAACCTCGGATTTATTCGGGGTTCTTGATTATTTTAACTTCATAGTTAAAGTATATTGCATACCTTCATTTTCAGGACTTGAAGCTTCTAGTTTAGCGCCCAGTAGATTTGCAAAGTTTTTTGCATCTAAAATGTGCTTATTTTCAGCATCAGAAATAAATAAATTGTAAATATTCTTGATTTCAAATCCATTGTTTTTTACAATCATTTCTAGATTTCCCTTATTCAAACTAATTTTTACATCAATTTGTTTTTGGATTTTTCCTTTTTTTAACTCTTTTTTTACAAGATCCATACATGATTGTTCAATTAAACATGATAATATATTTTCTAAATATACTTTATTTAAATGTACTGGTTTAACTAATGATGCATTTATATCATAATCAATAAACATTTTATATCGAACATTTGCATAAGTAAAATTATCCACTCTTCTTTTATGTAATTCAAGTAAAAAATTCAAACTATTAAAATCTGATACTTTTTCAGTGAAATAATTTATATTATTTACTATTTGATGAAATTTATTAAGCTCTCTAAATTGAAGACCATATGAATCAATAATTTCAAAGATAATAGTACTATTTATTAAATCTTCAACACCTAATTTATTTATGTATCTATCAAAGATTGAAGTATCAAACATATCAATAAAGTATTTTAAGTTAAAAACTTTATTCTTATGTTCAATTAATTTTCCAATATCACCTAAACATCTTTGTTTTGTCTCTCCAACAATACCTTTTGAGTCTAAGTTTAATTCTAATATTTCAACAAAGTTTTTATCATCAAAAATCAAATTTGTTAATTCCGATTTCTCATATTCACCATATTTAGCTAAAATATTTTTCATTTCCTGTCGAATAAAAACTAAATAATCATCTAAAATCAAATTTATTTTAGCTATTGATTCTTGAATTAATTCATCATTCTCATTAAATAACTGTCTATTAATTCTAGTTTTCCCACTTAATTCACTGGTAAAGATATCTTCAATAGTAAAAAATTTATTATAATAAGAAATCAATAAATTAACTTCGCTTAATATTTTTTCAGTATCTAAAGATGTAGATAGTTTATTATTTAATGTCTCCAAAGTTTTTCCTACATACAATTTTTATTAGAATTTGTAACAGTTTCTTCTAAAATTTGAACCCAGTTATTTTGTTCTGATACATCCATCACATCACCAGAAATTTTTTTATAAATTGTTCCTATTTGTGCCCAATCAGAGTTTTTTTGTTTTACAGTAAATTGATCATTTATTTTTAGTATTCTTAATATTTTAGCATCCAAGTCAGCACTATTTCTAACATTTAGATTTGCTTTTTTAACTACATATAAACAATTTGTAAGTTCTTGATTATTTGATTTTGAATCTGTTTTAACTTGTTCGAAAGCTTTTTTTATAGGATATTCTTCTTTATATGCACTTTTAGCTTCTTCTTTTAAAATCTCTTTCTCTTTTTTTTCTTTAGATTTTTTTTCTTTTTCTACTTTTGGAATTTTTTCAAGATCACTAACTGATATTCCATAGTTACTTAAATAAATAGTATATCCATACTCTTCATCAAGTTTTTTATATAAAGATACACTTTTTGTTCTAGTATTTATATCCATAATTTTATGACCTAAAATATTATCACCTTCTATATATCTTCCTTCAATATTTGCACTTAATTCAGTCATTTTTGTAGCTTGCGCAGTTTCATCAATCAACTCTAAAACAACATAATCTTTCCCATTAAAAGAATACATACTTTTAATTTTTAAATCTTTTAACTTCTTTGTTCTTGTGAAATCTGTTGTCAATCTTGCCATTTCATTTTGATGAGTAAATACATTTTTTTCATAATCTTCTTGAGATAATTTTATTTCTTCTTTTATGATTTGATTTCCTACAAGACCATTTATATTTTGATTAGGATTTAGAGTTGGTTCATCTTTTTTGTTTTTTATTGAATTTATCTGCTCTTCTAAATAATCTTTTTCAAGACCTGTTATTGCATTAAAAAACTCCTTAGATTGTTTATCTAACATATCTAATTTATCGATATTTTGCATTTTATCTTCCGCATATAAATTAAACACAATAAAAAATCCAAGTGCAATTAAACTAATTTTTTTCATCTCTTCCCTTTTTAAAATTTTTACTTAAATATAAACTCATAATTAAATCCACCAATATATGTAGGATATTTTATAAAAAATGCCCCATCTGAATTAGTCCACTCACCTGATGTCATATTTGTAAGATAACCATTATACCCACCTTCTGCAACTAAATAATCCTTATCTGAATCATATAAATTTGTATTAAAAACAGGTATCATAAAAGTATTTCCGGTATAGTTAGTATCTCCTGTTCCTGCTCTATAAAAAGATTGGATTCCCCAGCAGTACATTTGATTATATATATCAATTCCACACATACCATTATCATCAGCAATAACTTTGATTTTTTTCCATTTTATCTTTTTTATAGAATTTTTAAATATTTGGTCATTAGAATTTGCTGAAGTAAAATAATCACCTTTTAATTCATTTTTACTATTTACCCAAACAATACCTTTATTCCACTCCAAAGTTGAACCATTTAGTTTACTAGAGAAATCTACTGATAATAAACTTGTATCATCTTGTTCTACATATGCTGAATAAGCTTTTATTGTATCACTTATTGATTCAACTTGAATTTTTTTATTTTTAGGCTGATGGATTTTATAATATTTTCCATCACTTCCTAAAGCAACAAAAGATTCTAAACCTCCATATATAGACTCAAATGTAATATTTGAAGAAAGAGTTGAATTAGCTTTTGTTACTTTTGTAGGGGTACATAGATTAAAAGATACACCTTCCCACGTTTCACTACACTTACTATTTGCAATTTCGCTTTCTAATCCCCAAATATACATATCACCTGTAGTTGATAATGCTCCCATTTTTCTATAACCTATAGTCAATAAATATGTTATATCTGAAAATTTTACAGCTGTATTATTATCAGAAATTGTTAATTTTTCTGGATTTAAATTATATGTAGAGAAATAGTTAAAAGTTAAAGATCCATTTCCTGAAAAACCACTTCCAAAATCATAACCCCATCTATAAATATAACCTTCTTCGGAAAGAATTAACCAAATTTGATTATTTGCAAATATTTTTGCAGCTTTATTTGAAATTCCATTAAAAAATGTACTTCGATATAACATTTCAGAACTTCCACTTGAATCTACATGTGTAAAATTAGTACCAAATGAATAATTCGAACCTGTTTTCCCTCCACAATAAAGCTCTCCTTTTGTAGATATTCCACAAGTACTGTGATAAACTGTACTAAAAAAATCTATAAATTTAGGTCTTAAGGGTGAAGAGAAATAGTTTGCATCATAAAATTTACTTAAATCTTTGTCATCTGTACTATCATCATCATATATTTTTGCACGAACTCCCACTAATCCAGTAATTATTGGATATCTACTTGAAGTACCTTCTGAGCCATTTTCTTTGGTATACTTATTTATATTTAAACTTGTAATTTTATTTGCATTATTCCCCCAAGTATAAATATCTCCATTTACAATCATACCACCTGCTCGTCTGGAAAACTGTATTACTGTTTTACCTATATCCCTTATTTTCTCATTTACTTTTACTACACCTAAACTTGTGCCTAAATTTAAATATTCAAGGGCTACTCCATCTTTTTTATATAAAATAGTTTGACCTGAATATGTAACATTTTTCCCATCCATCAAAGTTTTAAACTCAGTAGTTGTATTTCCATTTGAATCAAGCATATTCACACTTGAATCTAAAATTAATTCTTTATCAAAAGAGAATTTATAAACGCCATTATTGTCATACCAATGAAGAACACCTTTTGGATCTAAATAATATTTATTTTTAGCATCTGCTTTTATAGTAGTAATTTTCAGTTGATTATCATAAATAAATTTTTCTTTTGTTGATAAAATAATTTCAACTTTTTTACTATTTATACTTAATGGTGCTTTTGTATAAACTCTATATTCATTTGAATAATAATAATCAAATAAATTTGTTTTAATTTCAATATTATCAGGAAGAGAATCTGATGAATCATAAGAATTAACAGTTGATAAAAACTTAATTTCTTTCCCAAAAGGGTTTATTAAACTAAATCCTTTTGGCAAATAATTATTCTCAATTAATGAACTCTTTATATCTATAGGAACTTTACCTTTTTCTAATAGATACTTTTTATATGCAATTGCAATATCTTCTTCTTTCTGAATCAGTTTTTTTATTTTAGTCAAAGAAATTGAATCTATATAGTTTTCAACAGCAAAAATATTCAAAGAAAGAATAAAAAAAATAAATATTTTCAAAAAAATCATTTTTTAATTTCCTTTTCTTTTGTAATATAATCTACAAAATAGATTGTATCGTTTTTTTCACTTTTTTTAACAGAGCCAATGTATGCAAGTATTCCCTCTGCTGCTTTTAATCCACCTTCACTTTGTGCGGATACTTGAGAAATTATAATATATCTATCTAAACACATTTTTTTTGAATCTATATATTTTAGATTGTAATCTAAAATTGACATTCTTCCAAAAATATCTTTTACTTTTGTTTCTAACTCTTCTTTGCTTATATATAATTTTTCTGTATCTTCTATTTTTTTCTTAGATAGCTCTACTTGTCTTTTTAAACTATTTGTTTCATTTCTTTTTACTTGCAATTGCTCAGTCAAAGCCTCTTTTTCAAAATATATTTTATAAAAAGTTATAGCTCTATAGGCCACAAATCCCAAAGAATAGACTACTAATATTATTAACGTTAACTTACCAATAATTGATACTTTTTTTCCGCTAAGACTAATCATTTTTTACCTCTGGTAAAGTTAAACACTCTGTTATTTCTGTAAACCTTTGTTGGCTATTATTTAATAAAATTTGTTGCCTTTTTATAAGTTGTTCTTCTATTTTAACTTCACGTTTTAAATTGTCCAAAGACTCTCGTTGAAATACTTTATCTGCAAACATATTTAATCCAAAAAATATTGCCCA
>Ga0193962_1000755_pt1 | contig 15094 bp, 10 predicted proteins | sample FB_5_MG_FD_140335 | JGI IMG/M metagenome (GOLD analysis project Ga0193962, IMG submission 140335) | Microbial mat bacterial communities from the Broadkill River, Lewes, Delaware, United States - FB_5_MG | ecosystem: Environmental > Aquatic > Freshwater > River > Microbial mats | place: USA...
CTCGATATCCGCGATGCCGGTGACCCGGTTGAAGTGGCCAAGCGCTATGATGAGCAGGGTGCCGATGAGATCACTTTCCTCGACATCACCGCGACGCATGAAGGCCGCGACACCATGGTGCATACCGTGGAAAAGATGGCCTCTCAGGTGTTCATTCCGTTGACGGTGGGTGGCGGCATCCGCACCTGCGAGGATATCCGCACCATGCTCAACGCCGGTGCCGACAAGGTGTCGATCAACAGTGCAGCGGTCACCAACCCGGACTTCGTGCGCGAAGCGGCCGAACGTTTCGGCAGCCAGTGCATCGTAGTGGCGATTGATGCCAAGAAAGTGTCGGTCGAAGGCGAGCCGGACAAGTGGGAGATCTTCACCCACGGTGGCCGTAAGCCCACTGGTCTTGATGCGGTTGAATGGGCCAAGAAGATGGTTGATCTGGGTGCTGGTGAAATCCTGCTGACATCGATGGATCAGGATGGCGTCAAGAACGGTTACGACCTTGGTGTCACCCGTGCCATCAGTGAAGCGGTACATGTGCCGGTGATCGCCTCTGGCGGTGTCGGCAACCTGGACCACCTGGTCGAAGGCTGTATCGAAGGCAAGGCAGATGCCGTGCTGGCCGCGTCGATTTTCCACTTCAACGAGTACAGTATTCCTCAGGCCAAGCAGTACATGCGTGACCACGGGATTGAAGTGCGTCTGTAAAATCGGCTTTTGTCGGGTGTCGTGTTCACGACCCCGACCACTCTTTCAGTTTCCTGCTTGTTGAACTGGCCCGTTCAGGTACAGCTCAACGTCGCTCTGCCGCCAACACCTGCTTCAGGGCTGTAAACGGCATCGGCCGATACAGACCGAACCCCTGCCCGTAGCCGCTGCCTAGCTGTGCGACGCAGGCGCGCTGGCTTTCGGTTTCAATCCCCTCGGCCACGACTTTCAGATCCATCGATTTGGCCAGGGTCAGAATGGTGGCGACCAGTGAGTTGCCGTGTCCGGGATGTAGTTCACGGACGAAGCTGCGGTCGATCTTGAGGCCGTCGATCGGCAGTTGGTGCAGGTAGCTCAGGGATGAATAGCCGGTGCCGAAATCGTCGATCCAGATGTTCATGCCGGCTGCCTTCCATTGAGTCAGTGTCTGACGGCAATCATCCAGGTGCTTGATCATGCTGGTTTCAGTCAATTCGATACTGAGGCAGTTGGCCGGCACCTGTGCGTTTTGAGTGAGTTCGGTAAGAAAATCACGGGTACTGTCCTGATGCAGGGCCGCGCCGGAAATGTTGATCGAGACGACGAAACCGGGGTATGGCTGCTGCAGCTCAAGCAAATCCTGCACGGCTTGATGGGCGACCCAGCGGGTAACCGGCTCTATCAGGTCTGAATCTTCAATGGTAGGGATGAACAGCGCGGGCGAGATGAGTCCCTGTTCGGGATGCTGCCAGCGCAGTAACGCTTCGGCTCCACGAATCGTGCCGGTCGCCAGTTCGACCACGGGCTGATATTCCAGATGGAAATGCCCATGCTCCAGTGCGGCTCGCACGCCCTGCAGGATGTCGATCCGTTGCTGCAGCTGCTGGTTCATCTGCAAGGAGAAGAAGGCATACTGGTTACGGCCACTCTGTTTGGCGGCGTACATGGCAATATCGGCATGCTTCAGGATTTCATTGCTGGTGACGCCGTCGTCGGGGTAGACGGTGATGCCGATACTGCTGGAAATCTTGAAATAGCGACCGTCAATCAGGAAGGGCTCGTCCAGAACCTCGGCAATGCGTCGCGCCAGGTCTGCAGCCTGCTCACTGTTGTCCAGGTCAGGATACAGGGTCACGAACTCGTCGCCACCGAGACGTGCAAGCAGCACCTCGTCACTGTCAGGGTTGGACAGTTCGAGCGTCAACAGCAAAGTGCGCAGGCGGGCAGCCGCTTCGAACAGCAGCAGGTCGCCCATGTCGTGTCCGGCGGTGTCATTGACCTCCTTGAAATGGTCCAGATCAATGAAGAGAACGCCCAATCGCTGATTATGGCGCTGGGCCTGTTGCAGTAACGTGTCCAGAGACTGCTGGAACCAGTGTCGGTTGGGCAGCTGGGTCAGACTATCCAGGTAGGCCAGCTGGTGAGTCTGATGGTGGCTTTGTTCCAGGCCGCGCCGCATCTGCTCCAGTGCCTGACTCAAGTGGCCAATTTCATCTTGCTGGGCGGTATCGAACCGTATACTCCGGTCGCCTTCACCGTAGCGCAGGCTCTTCTCGGCCAGTTGCTGCAACGGCTTGAACAGGTGGCGGCAGAAACGATAGATCAGCCAGATTGTGACCAGCAGTACCAGTAGGGTGACCAGCACCAGCTGGTGCAGCATCTGCTTTTCTTTGGCCAGGGTTTCGGCCTGCATATTGGTATTCAATACCGCCAGGTTATCCAGTGCAGGCGAAAAATCCATGCCGATAGCAACATGGCCAGCTGTAGTGCCCGCGATCTGTATTGGCTGTAACTGGTGCAGCTGTGTAGCCTGCCATTGTTGTTGCAAGCGGGTGCCGAGTGATAACGGGGTAAGTGTGTGAACCGGCAGCCCTGCAGGCTGTATATTGGTGCCATCGTGCAGCAGTTTGCCATGGGCATCGAATAAATAGACATAGCTCAAACTGCGGCTGCTGGCAAAGTGCTGCAGTTGCATGCCGACTGCGCTCAGATCACGGTAATGTAGCGGAATACTGAGCTGATCGGCCAGCATGTTGCTGAGCAGTTCGGCATCCTGCTCCAGATGGTGTTTCAGGGCTGCATCAAGATGGCTGGTATCACGGGTACTGGCAAAGCGGCTGTACTGCTGGAAGCTGCTGACCAGCAGTAAGAACTGCACGATCGTCAGCAGCACGACCAACAATGTGAACCCAACCGTTAGGCGTCGTGTCAGCGATGATTTGAAATGATGGTTCATGAGCAAGCCGGTATCCTGTGATCGAGCAGAGATCCTACGTCAGACCCAAGTCGGGTACCAGACCCCTGAGCATCAGCCTGTCGACTCCATGACCCGGTACTAGTCTGGCCGGATACGCAAAAAGCGTGCGAAGCGTGGTTTGCCGTGACGGGTGAGGCCATTGTAGCGGAAGGTGAGCATGGTTCCGACAGCGGGTGGTGCAGCACGTTCGGCATCGCTGAAACCGGAGCCGATACGTAGGCGTGTGCCGTCGGCCTGCTCAACCAGCAGCGACCCCATCATACCGGTATATTTGCCCTTCCCGGGCAGGTGAGCAATCACCTTGGCTTCGGCATCCTGAAACGGTTTGAGTTTACGCAGGTCTGTGGTGCGCTGCAGCTGATACAGCGCGCTGGCCCGGTGCAGCATAAGGCCTTCGCCGCCGCGTGCTTCAACTGCAGCAAACACGGCATCCAGTTCAGCCTGGCTGGAACCGCGATGTTGGGGAATCTGCTGCAGGTTGGTGGCGGTAGTGGTGTCCAGAAGAGTGCCCAGCTGGTTCTGGCGCTGGGCAAATGTACCGGGCCAACGCGGCAGGTCGAAGAGCATGAAACGTACTGGCTGCCATGCGGATGCCGGTGTCTGGTGGCTGCGGACCAGTGCCGAGAGCTGCTCAAATGCGCCATAACCGATCCAGAGTTCGCCCTCCAGGTGTTCGCGGGGCCAGCCGGCGGTAAATGCGGCAGGTACGGCGATGGGATAGCCACTGCGTGTCAGCAGTTGATCGCCGTCCCAATAGGCACGGACACCGTCATACTTCTCACTGATCAGCCAGTTATTCAGATCATGGGGGATAGACAGGTCGGCGCCGACTTCGACACCCTGCATGACAGTATGATCGGGTACGGTGTTAGCCGCTGCAGGCATCGACAGCCCGAGCAGCAGAAGCAGAGGGGTATGTTTGAACATGGTCTTCATCCTTGATGTTGATGGCCGGCCTATCCGTGGTCGGCAGATATGAAAAAGGCTGCCGAAGCAGCCTCTTGCATGCATGCAGCCAGATTAGTTGGCCAGCATGTGATCGATAGCGCCCTGGATCTCGTCATCGGAGCAGTCAGCGCAGGTGCCGCGCGGCGGCATTGCATTGAAGCCGTTGATGGCGTGAGACAGCAGCATTTCCATGCCTTTCTCATCCAGGCGCAGCTGCATTTCGTTGGTGCCGAACTTCGGCGCACCCAGAACACCGCTGGTGTGACAGGCGGCACACTTGCCGGTATAGATCTCTTCACCTGAGCGAGCACCACTGGTGCTGGTAGCGGCTGCAGCAGCAGCGCCGCCGCAGTTTTCGTCACCCTGTACGCAGACAGAACCGATCGGCTTGATACGCTCGATCATCGCTTCATTTGAAGTGGCTGCCTGAACAGACGCCGTCAGCGCCATACCCAGACCGAATGCGCAGAGTGCAGATGCAGCTTTGGCAGCAAATTTTTTCACAGTCACGACCTCATCACTTGGTAAGTTGTCGGGGCAGCGATGCCTGGCGGACGGCCTTGAGTATTCAGGGCAGGACCAGATGCCGACATGACTGCGCTCACAAAATCTGACAAAGGATTATACCGGCAAACCTGCCCATACGGAAATTGCGTTAGGGCAGCTCCAGCGTTTTTATAGTGTGTTTTACGACCAAAGGATCACGGTAGCAATGATGGGCCTGAATGCGTGATGCCAAGAATTTGCTTGGCAAATGCCGGTCTGATCCGTAGTATATGTACCCGCAAACACTTCTATTACGCGCCTGTAGCTCAGCTGGATAGAGTAGCAGGTTCCGATCCTGTTGGTCGGGGGTTCGAATCCCTCCAGGCGCGCCATTTTTTCCTTCTGCATTATCCCGCTTACACACTGTATTTCATTATCGGTTGTCCGCTTTCAGCGCCCACATGTGCTGGATCCGTGTACGCGTACGCCTGTTCAGGGCTGATCTGCTGCCGAATCGATGCACAGGCACACACCCATGCATCCCACCAAGTCTACTGTTCAGCGGCTCCCGCCCATCATTCTGCCGATACCGCCGAGCACTGAGCCTTCGCCCTGGTCCTTGCCTCCGCTGGCGGGGGCGTGGGCGATGATGCGGTCGGCCATGCGTGAGAACGGCAGGCTTTGCAGCCATACGGTACCGGTGCCTTTAAGCGTCGCGAGGAACAGGCCTTCGCCGCCGAAGACCATTGATTTGAGGCTGCCGGCGCGCTGAATGTCGTAGTCGATGCCTTCAGTAAAGCCGACCAGGCAACCGGTATCCACGCGCAGCGTTTCGCCGTTGAGTTCCTTTTTCACCACGGTGCCGCCAGCCTGGATAAATGCCATGCCGTCGCCTTCCAGGGTCTGCAGGATAAAACCTTCACCGCCAAAGAACCCGGCACCGAGACGGCGGTTGAAGCTGATGCTGACCTTGGTACCCAACGCGGCGCAGAGGAATGCATCTTTCTGACAGACCACCTTTTCGCCCAGTTCAGCCATGTTCAGGGCGACGATGTTGCCCGGATAGGGGGCGGCAAAGGCAACGCGGCGTTTGCCGCTGCCACTGTTGCTGAAATGGGTGGTAAAGATCGACTCGCCGGTGAAGGCCCGCTTGCCGGCAGAGAACAGTTTGCCCATGAAGCCTTCATCAGGGTTGGAGCCGTCACCCATGCGGGTATCAAAGGTGATGTTTTCTTCCATATAGGTCATGGCACCGGCTTCGGCAATCACGGTTTCGCCGGGATCCAGTTCAACTTCGACCAGCTGCATCTCCGAGCCGATCAGTTCGTAGTCCAGTTCGTGACAACGCATCGTGCAGTTTCCTTCTGTTCAGGGGAGTCAGTGTTCGTTCGAGTATACCGCTGAATCCGATAGTGGTGCCGAGTGGGCGATAAGCGACATCGAGGCTGTTACGATTCTGAGTGAGTCGATATACTTCAGGACTTATTTAAAAATAGAACAGTCAGCAACCGCAAGGAGTCAGCAGTGGCATCGACGGGCTCTCAGATCATGGCCGAGGAACAACCGCTTCAGGTATTGATGGCGCGTCAGCCTGTATATACCAAGAGTCAGGATGTTGTCGCGTTTGAACTCTTGTTCCGTGACGCCGATGGCAATTTTATCGTCGGCCTGAAGGATGACGATGCGACCTTGGGTGTTCTTCTCGGTACCTATTCCAGCATTACCAAGGGCGGCTCGGTAAAGTCGCTGCCCTGTTTCCTCAAGGTTACCGACAGTTTTCTACTCAACAATGACCTGCCGGAACTGCCTCGGCAAAGCTTTGTGCTGGAGTTGTTGGGGCACTCCAACATCACCCCGGAGCTGATTGTCCGAGTCAAGGATCTGGCCCGCCAGGGCTACCGTCTGGCACTGGCTGATTATGACCCGCGCGATCCCAAGTTTGAGCCGCTGCTGAATATCGTGCATGTGCTTAAGCTGGATATACAGCTGCTGGGGCTGGATAACATCCCGCCGTTGCTGCAGCGGTTGCGGCCCTATCAGCTGGAACTGCTGGCGGACAAGGTCGAAACCCAGGACGAGTTTCGACAGTGCCTGGAAATGGGGTTTGCACTGTACATGGGCTACTTCCTCAGCAAGCCGGAAGTGGTCAAGGGCAAGAAAATCACCGGTAATAAGGTGGTGTTGTTGCAGATATTGACCGAGCTGCAGCGCCCCAATGCCACGGCTCAATCGATTGAACAGATCGCGCTGCAGGACCCGGCACTGACCTACCGTATTCTGCGCGTAGTCAATTCGGCTGCGTTCAACCTGCGCCGTGAAATCAGTTCCCTGTCGCATGCGATTACCCTGTTGGGCATCGAACAGATCAAGCGTTGGGTCTTGCTGTTCCTCAGTGCCGCCGACAAGAACAAGCCGGATGAGTTGACCCGCAATATGCTGGTTCGGGGACGCATGTGTGAGCTGCTGGCTGAAATGATGGGCCGTGATGAGCCGATCAACCATTTCATCGTAGGCCTGTTGTCGCAGCTGGATGTGCTGCTCAACATGGCAATGGCGGATCTGTTGGATCAGGTGCCGTTGCAGCAGGACATGAAAGCGGCGCTGCTCGATCGCAGTGGCTCCTGTGGCGAGCTGCTGAAACAGGTTGAACACTATGAACGCGGCGAGTTCGATCAACTCAGCCGTGCGCTGGAGCGCCCGTTCTATGAAGTGGCCTATCGGCATAGCCTGAACTGGTCGCAACAGGTACTGCAGGCGATGCAGGAGAGCTGATGTTCGCACCGTCCGTGGTGCTGTTGCCAGCAGATCTGTTGTTGCCGGATGCGCTCTGGCTGGTTCTGACGGCCGGGCTGACCTCGCTGATGACGGCGACGCTGGGCATCGGTGGGGGCGTGTTACTACTGGTGGTGATGGCACAGCTGGTACCCATTGCGGCGTTGATCCCGGTGCATGGTCTGGTGCAGCTGGGGTCCAACGGCAATCGCGCGCTGATGACTCGCCGGCACATCGATTGGTCGTTGTGTCGGCGCTTTCTATTCGGTGGTCTGCTCGGGGCCTTGCTGGCGTCACTGGTTGTGGTGCAACTGCCGCTGGAACTGATCCAGCTTGCTGTCGGTGGCTTCATTCTGTGGATGGTGTGGGGTGCCAAACCGGCGGCCAAGACACTGACTCCGATAAAGACCCTGTTGGCAGGTGGCCTGACGACCTTTCTCTCGATGTTTGTCGGTGCGACGGGGCCGCTGGTGGCGGCATTCGTGCATCGGCACAGTCATGACAAGATGCAGACGGTCGCGACCTTCGCCACTGCCATGACGGGTCAGCATCTGCTCAAGGGCGTGGTGTTCTCGGTGGTTGGGTTTTCGTTCGTCGACTGGTTACCACTGATTGCGGCAATGATCCTCAGTGGCATGCTGGGTACCTGGATCGGCTTGAACCTGCTGCACCGGGTTTCTTCGGCCTGGTTCAACCGGCTGTTTCGTGTGGTGGTGACGCTACTGGCGCTGCGTCTATTGTGGCAGGCGGGCGAGCTCTTGCTGCCGCGCCTGCTGGGTTAGCTACGTTAGCCGATATATGCTTTACAGCGGCTCCAGCTTGGCAAAACCAACTACCAGCCACTTGCTGCCGACCTCTTCAAAGTTCACCTGTACCCGTGCCTTGGGGCCACTGCCTTCGAAGTTGGTTACCATGCCGACACCGAATTTCTGGTGCATCACCGCCTGCCCCAGACTCAGGTTGGTGCTGGGCACCTCGGCGCTGGACAGGGATGAGCCGCCGGCAAACAGGCTGCTGGTGTTGTCCTGATGACCGGAGCTGTATGGGCGGCGCACGGTGGCGTTGAGGCGGACTTCTTCGATCAACTCCTGAGGGATCTCATTGACGAAGCGGGAGACGCGGTTGAAGGTCTCCTTGCCGTGTAAGCGGCGTGATTCGGCATAGGTGATGTAGAGCTTCTGCATGGCGCGAGTGATGCCCACGTAGCAGAGGCGGCGTTCCTCCTCGAGACGTCCCGGTTCTTCCGCCGACATGCTGTGCGGGAACAGCCCTTCCTCCATACCGGCCAGAAACACCAGTGGGAACTCCAGGCCCTTGGCCGAGTGCAGGGTCATCAGCTGTACGCTGTCAGTGTTGACGTCCGCCTGGGTTTCACCCGCATCCAGTGCGGCCTGGTCAAGGAAGGCCGCCAACGGTGAGTTGAAGCCCTCTTCGTTGTCATCCTGCCATTGGCTGGCGAACTGGCGGGTGGCGGTGACCAGCTCCTCCAGGTTCTCGATACGTGACTGCGCCTTCTCGCCCTTTTCCTTTTCGTGGTGCTGGATCAGACCGGCATGCTCAATGACATGTTCGGTCTGTTCGTGCAGTTCCACTTCGCGGGTGCCCGAGTCGAGCGCGTTGATCAGGTCGACGAAGCCCTGCAGGGCGTTGTTGGCCCGTGCCGGCAGGGTCTTGAGTTCGGTGATCTCATTGGCGGCCCGCCACATGGATACGTTTTCGCCACGGGCATGCTCCCGAATCGCTTCAATGGTACGGGTGCCGATGCCACGGGTAGGCACGTTAATCACCCGCTCCATGGCGGTGTCGTCGTCGCGGTTGGCGAGCAGACGCAGATAGGCGAGGGCGTTCTTGATCTCCAGCCGGTCATAAAAGCGCTGACCGCCGTAGATGCGATAGGGCACACCTGCGCGGATCAGCATCTCCTCCAGCACGCGCGATTGGGCGTTGGAACGGTACAGAATGGCGGATTCGTCGCGACGATTGCCTTCCTCGACCCATTTCTGGATCTGGTCGACGATGAAGCGGGCCTCATCCTGTTCGTTGAAGGCGCTGTACAGGGCGATCGGGTCGCCATCACCCAGTTCGGTCCACAGCTGCTTGCCGAGGCGACCGAAGTTGTTCTGAATGACCGCGTTGGCCGCCTGCAGGATGGTGCCGGTGGAGCGATAGTTCTGTTCCAGACGGATGGTTTCGGTGCCGGGGAAGTGTTCTTCCAGATGCTGGATATTCTCGATGCGGGCACCGCGCCAGCCGTAGATCGACTGGTCGTCGTCACCCACGGCCATCAGCTTGCGATCGCCTTCACACAAAAGGCGCAGCCAGGCGTACTGGATGGCGTTGGTATCCTGGAACTCGTCCACCAGCACGTAGCGGAAACGCTCGCGATAATGATGCAGCAGCTGAGGTGCACGGTCGCGCAGCAGTTCCAGTGCCCGCAACAGCAGTTCACCGAAATCGATCATGCCACCGCGCTCGCAGGCGTCTTCGTAGGCTTCGTACACGCGGAGCATCATCGTTTGGTACGGGTCGCCGGTGCGCTCGATATGGGCGCTGCGCAGGCCTTCGTCTTTCTGTGCGTTGATGAACCACTGGAACTGACGGGCCGGCCAGCGGCTGTCGTCCAGATTCATCTCCTTGCTCAGGCGCTTGATCAGGCGCAGTTGATCGTCACTGTCCATGATCTGAAAGTTGTCGCGCAGACCGGCGTCACGCCAGTGCGCGCGCAGCAGGCGGTGGGCCAGGCCATGGAAAGTGCCGACCCACATACCGTGGGTGTTGATGCCCAACAGGTGCTCGATGCGCCCACGCATTTCTCGCGCGGCCTTGTTGGTAAACGTCACCGCCATGATCGAGTAGGGTGAGAGCCCCTCGGTCTCGATCAGCCAGGCGATGCGGTGGACCAGTACCCGGGTCTTGCCGGAGCCGGCGCCAGCCAACACCAGCAGGTTGTTCAGATCAGCGGTAACCGCCTGCCGCTGGGCGTCGTTGAGCGAGTCGATGATGTGTGTAACGTCCATGGGCCCTGCCGAGTTGGAATCAGAGAAAACGAGATGCAAAGAACGCAGTATACCAGTCTGTGCGCTCCGGCCTGAAGCCGAAGGCCAGACCGGAGCCAATGATCAGATAGCTGCGGGGGTATTGATGCGATTGAGCAGGATACGGCGGAACTCGTCCGGGTCTTTCAGTTTGGTGGCGACTCCGCTGCGAGAGGCCTGTTCAACCCCCAGCCAGGGGATCAGCCGTGACAGCCAGAAACGCATGGCGGCCGTGCGTGTCAGGGTTGGCCAGGCGGCGGCTTCCTCATCGCTGAACGGGCGTACATTGGCATAGGCACGGGTCAGCGCCTGTTCCCGCACCGGGTCAACCTGGCCGAGGGCGTTGGTGCACCAATCGTTGGCGACGATGGCCAGGTCAAACAACAGAAATGCGGTAGCAGCGTTGTAGATGTCGAGAATCGCTTCCAGCTTGTCGCCGACGAACAGCGCGTTATCGTGGAACAGATCGCCATGGATGGTACCCAGCGGCAGGCCGAATGGGCGGCTGCGCAGGTCATCGAACAGGGCCACTTCCTGCTGCAGCAGCTCGGCATCCTCTGCTGTCAGCAGATGCCGAATCGCCTGGCTTTCGCGACGCCACCAGAACACGCCTCTCTGAGCCTGACGGCGCAGGTAGAACTCTTCGCCGGCCAGATGAAAACGGGCCAGAGCGGCACCAATTTCAGCGCAGTGTTCTGCCGTGATCGCGTGTTGCTCCAGATGACGGCCATGGAAGCGCGGCTGAAAGAAGGCCGGTTTGCCACAGGCCTGCTTCAACGCAATGCCGTTACGGTCCTTGATCGCGTAGGGCACCGGTACCCGTCGTGCCTGCAGCCATTGGCCGAGCTCGACAAAAAAGGGCATCTCCTCGTAACTCAGTTCCTCGAACAGGGTCAGCACGTAGTCGGTTTGCCGACCATCCTGTTCCAGGGTGACGAAGAAGTTGCTGTTTTCGATGCCGCCTTCGATGCCTTTGACGTCGACCAACTGTCCAAGGGTATAGTCCTCAAGCAGGGTGTCGAGCTGGGCGCGGCTGATATCAGTATAAACGGCCAATGTCGGTTACCAGCGGAAGATGACCCATTTCGGAATCAGCAGCTGTGATTCCTCTACACGGATGAATTTCTGTGAACCATCGGCGGGCACCAGGTAGTAGGGCTTGCCTACCTTGGGCACGACCTTGATCTCTTTGAGCTGGCCGTTGATGGTGTACTCATAGTAGGTGCTGTCGCCATCGTGGGTGATGGTGATTTCCGGCTCGGTGAGCGCGGGGTCATCCACGACTTCGGCCTGGGCCAAAGGAGAGAGCGCCAGTATGGCGGCCAGGGTCAGTTTTTTCAGCATCATTGCTTCCCAATTGGTTACTCGGGGTCGAATTGTCTATGATTGTGGGCCTTGTCGCAGGCACGAACAACCCCGGAACAGTTTTTAATGGATACTCCCATGAGCGAACAACAGGCCCCTGTCATTCTGGTGGATGGCTCCTCCTATTTATACCGCGCTTTTTTTGCTTCCCAGCAGGCGGATTTGCGTACCGCAGACGGTACACCCACCGGGGCTATCCGTGTGGTGACCTCCATGATGAAACGGCTGCTCAAGGATTATCCGGGCAGTCCGGTCGCGGTGATTTTCGATGCCAAGGGCAAGACCTTCCGCGACGAGATCTATACCGAGTATAAGTCACAGCGCCCGCCGATGCCGGATGACCTGCGCACCCAGGTTGAACCTATTCATGCCATCATGCGGGGCATGGGCCTGCCACTGTTTGTTGAAGAGGGGGTCGAGGCCGATGATGTCATCGGCACACTGGCGCGCCAGGCCAGTGCGGCAGGCCGCGAGGTGGTGATTTCCACCGGGGACAAGGATATGGCCCAGCTGGTGGACGAACATGTCACCCTGATCAACACCATGAACGATACCAAGATGGATGTGGCAGGGGTCGAGGAGAAGTTCGGTGTGCCACCGCATCTGGTGATCGACTTGCTGGCGCTGATGGGGGATAAGGTCGATAACATTCCCGGTGTACCGGGGGTAGGCGAAAAGACGGCGCTGGCACTGCTGCAGGGGATTGGCGGGATCAGTGACCTGTATGCAAACTTGGACAAGATTCCCGAGCTGGGTTTTCGTGGTGCCAAGTCGATGCCGAAAAAACTGGAAGAGCATCGCGACGCGGCGGAACTGTCCTATCTGCTGGCGACGATCAAGACCGATGTGCCGCTGCATATTTCACTGCAGGACATCGGCTTGCCGGCACCGGATACCGAAGCGCTGAAGGAGCTGTTTGGTCGGTACGAGTTCAAGAGTTGGGTGCGTGAGCTGGATGCCGGTTCTGTCACTGGCCCCGAGGCTGCGGCACCCGCTGTGAGCGAGCCGGCAATCGAGACCGAATACGAGACGGTGCTGACGCAGGCTGCGCTGGATGTCTGGCTGCAACGGTTGAAGACCGCCGAGGCATTTGCCGTCGATACAGAAACCACCAGCCTGAACTATATGGAAGCGCAGTTGGTCGGCATCTCCTTCGCGGTGGAGCCGGGCAAGGCTGCGTATGTACCGCTGGCGCATGATTATATGGGCGCACCTGAGCAGCTCGACCGTGATGCCGTACTGGCACAGCTGAAACCGCTGCTGGAAGACCCGGAACTGAAAAAGATCGGCCAGCATATCAAGTACGACATGAATGTGCTGCGCCACTACGGCATCGAGTTGCAGGGCATAGGTGCAGACACCATGCTGGAATCCTATGTGCTCAACTCGACCGCCAGCCGTCATGACATGGATACGCTGGCTGAGCGTCACCTGGGTATGAGCACAACGTCATTCGAAGATATTGCCGGCAAGGGCAAGAAGCAGCTCACGTTTAACCAGATCGAGCTGGAGCAAGCCGCTCCCTATGCGGCCGAGGATGCCGATATCACCTTGCGCTTGCACCAGAAGCTGCAGCCGCAGCTGGCGGCAGCAGGCAATTTGCTCAAGGTGTTCGAAGAGATCGAACGGCCGTTGATTCCGGTGCTGTCGCGGATGGAATATCGCGGTGCGCTGGTGGATGCCAGGATTCTGGGTGTGCAGAGTCGCGAGTTGGAGATACGCTTGCAGGAGATCGAGCGTGAAGCCTATCTGCTGGCCGGTGAAGAGTTCAACCTCAACTCTACCAAGCAGCTGCAGGCGATCCTGTTTGAAAAAATGGGTCTGCCGGTGAAGAAGAAGACACCCAAGGGCGCACCTTCTACCGCTGAAGAGGTGTTGCAGGAGCTGGCGCTGGAGTACCCGTTGCCGAAGCTGTTGATCGAACAGCGCGGTCTGAGCAAACTCAAGAGTACCTACACCGATAAGCTGCCGCAGATGATCAATCCGCGCACGGGCCGCATCCATACCTCTTATCATCAAGCGGTCACGGCGACCGGACGACTGTCATCTTCGGAACCGAATCTGCAGAACATCCCGGTACGTACGGCGGAAGGTCGACGCATCCGTAATGCGTTTGTTGCCCCCGAGGGTTACAAGATTGTAGCGGCGGATTATTCACAGATCGAACTGCGCATCATGGCCCATCTGTCTGGCGATGAAGGTCTGCTGAATGCATTCCGCCACGATGAAGATATCCACAAGGCGACGGCTGCAGAGGTATTTGGCACGACTGTGGATAATGTTACTGCTGATCAGCGTCGCAGCGCCAAGGCGATCAACTTCGGCCTGATTTACGGCATGTCGGCCTTTGGTCTTGCCAAGCAGCTGGGCATTGGCAACAAGGAAGCGGCGACCTATATCGATCATTACTTCGCCACCTACCCCGGGGTGCAGCGTTACATGGATGAAACCCGTGCGCAGGCACGTGATCAGGGCTATGTTGAGACGCTGTTTGGCCGTCGCCTCTATCTGCCGGATATCAACAACCGCAACCCGATGAAACGTCAGGCCGCTGAGCGCACCGCGATCAATGCGCCGATGCAGGGTACGGCCGCAGATATTATCAAGTATGCCATGATTGTTGTGGATAACTGGCTTGAGCAAGGTGAGATGGATGCCCGCATGATTATGCAGGTTCACGATGAATTAGTGTTCGAAGTGCGTGAGTCAGAAGTGGATAACTTCTATGCACAGGTAAAACCGTTGATGGAACAGGCAGCCGAACTGGCGGTACCACTGTTGATCGAAGCGGGCGTTGGGGATAACTGGGAACAGGCGCACTGATCTTTTTTTGATCAGCACTGAACTTTAGCTTTCAAGTCGGTCACAGTTTAAGAGCCACGTAAGAAAAATCCATTGTCTGTGCCAGCGTGGACACGTGGCTCACCTGTCATGACATATTTGCCCCGGCGGTGGTTTCCCCTTCTACCTGCCGGGGTTTTCTTATCCGAATCAGGCGTCGCCGTCGTCTTCGGCCGGTGAGCCCAGCATCCAGTTGTTGATGCGCACGCGCAGTTGATCAACACCGGTACCTTTCAGTGCGGAGAATGTCTGCACACTGACATTGTCGCCGAGTCGAGCCTTCAATGCCTTTTTCAATTGCAACAGCGTACTTTGCGCCGGACCGCGCTTGAGTTTGTCGGCCTTGGTCAGCAGGACATGCAGTGGAATACCTGTCGCTTCACACCAGTGCACCATCATTTCGTCGAACTCTTTCATCGGGTGACGAATATCCATGACCAGCACGACGCCGCGCAGACATTCGCGGTGCTGCAGGTAGGCATCCAGGTGGCGTTGCCAGTGCAGCTTCATGGCAATCGGCACTTTGGCGTAGCCGTAGCCGGGCAGGTCGACCAGTCGTAAGCCTTCGACGTTCAGGCTGAAAAAATTGATCAACTGGGTACGGCCGGGGGTTTTGGAGGTGCGTGCCAGGCCTGTCTGTTGGGTCAGTGAGTTGATGGCGCTGGACTTGCCCGCGTTGGAGCGTCCGGCAAATGCAACTTCGGCACCC
>Ga0193962_1000764_pt1 | contig 15030 bp, 18 predicted proteins | sample FB_5_MG_FD_140335 | JGI IMG/M metagenome (GOLD analysis project Ga0193962, IMG submission 140335) | Microbial mat bacterial communities from the Broadkill River, Lewes, Delaware, United States - FB_5_MG | ecosystem: Environmental > Aquatic > Freshwater > River > Microbial mats | place: USA...
CCTCTCTTTTATTCTTTCTGATTAATTGTTTAAAATTAGATAATTGTAAACTTAAGATGGCTAAAAAAAATTGCTACATTTAATGATTAGAACAATCCGACAAACATATAAACTAAAGAACAAACATCGGAAAACTACGGTCTACCGACTGCAACTTTCCATGCTCTAAACCGTTAAACCAAATTATGAAAAAGAAAACTCTAGTTCTATTTATTGCAATAATTTTAACGAATTTTGGTTATACTCAAAACTATGAAGAATTCGAATCTAAAAACATTGAAAATAATAGTATAAATTCAATAGTCTATCAACAATTTGAAAACAAATATGATTTAACAATTTCAAAGCATAATTTGAGTAGAAATAATAAAAATGACATTTTCGAAATATTAACAATTAAAAATGACTTGATTGAAAAATTTAATATTAAGCAAAATAAAAAGACTAAGAAAATTTCAATTAAAAAATTAAGAGTATCAAAAAAATCAAAATATAATTTTCAAACGTTTATTGATAATTTAATCGAGAATAATTTTTTTGAACTGAAAAATGAAAACATAAATTGTTGGGTTGAGAATAAAAACAAATCAATTTCAATGGCTCCCTTCGACAATAATCTCTACTATTTTGAAATTATTTTTAAAGATAAATACAAGTTAATATACAGCGATTGTATAGAAAATAATCAGAATTTTGTTAAGAAACCAAATGAAAATGAAAGATTAAATTATTGGAATTGTCTGAAAATATTTAACGAATATTGGAAATAAAACTATAGCCAACAACGTATATACCACATTTCTCCAAAGAAAAAATATTGAAATTTCTATACCTGGGTAAAATCATTATTATGAAAACACAAGGACTGGAAGGCTTAGCGAAATATTAAAACACGAGTAATTCCTTGACCTAGGCAAACAGTTCACACTAAAAGCCCCTCAAAATTCAATTAATTTATACAATAAATTAAGATTACCCTTATCTTTAGACTTTATATACCGAATATGGTATATGAATTAATAGTTTAAAATCTGTTTTATTATGTATCAATATTTTAGAATGAGACGTACAATCAAATAGTAAACCAACTGAACTAAATATGAGACTCGAATCAAATGCATCTATACAAATTCAAAAGCCAATAGAAGACGTTTTTGAAGGAATTATAAATCCAGAGAAAATGACTAAGTATTTTATTTCTGAAAGCAGTGGACCACTTGAACTAGGAAAAGAAGTAGTTTGGAAATTTCCTGAATTTGAAGATAAGTTCCCTATTAATGAAATAAAAATTGAAAAAAATAGCATAATTTCCTTTGTTTGGGACCCAGAAACTGTTGTGAAAATCACATTGGAAAAATTACCAGATGATAGTACAATAGTAAGAGTAAATGAAAATGGAAAGGAACTCAACGAAGATAATCTGAAATGGGCATTAGAAAATTCGGGAGGATGGGCAAATTTCCTTGCCTGTATGAAAGCCTATTTGGAATATGGTATCCAACTCCGAAAAGGTGCATTTGAATTTATGAGAAAATAATAGACAATAAAAAAGTATTAAAATGAAAGTTACTGCTAAAAAAAATGAACAAGTTGGTAATATGATATTTGCATCTATTTATCCACATTACCTGAATAGAATAGAGAAAAATAATAGAACAAAAGAAGAACTCAATCAAGTAATTGAGTGGTTTACAGGTTTTGATAAAGATAATTTACAATCACTTATTGAAGAGAAAGTAACTTTTAGAACATTTTTTCAAAAAGCTAAAATACATCCTAACGCACACTTGATAAAAGGAGTCGTTTGTGGTTATCGAATTGAAGAAATAGAAGATGAATTTGAATTGTATAAACAATGTAGACGTATGGAAAAACTAATTGATGAGTTGGCCAGAGGCCGTAAAATGGAAAAAATTTTACGAGAAGAAAAAAAATAAAACTTGTGCTAGCCATTCACAAAAAAAATGCTGAATTTTAATAATTAGAATAATCCAATTAAAATATAAACAAACAGATAAACATCGGAAAATTTCGATTTTACAAATCGCAACTTTCCTTTTACTAAACCATTAAATAACAACATAAAATTCGGCTATGAGGAAGTTTTTTTTTGTGTCTTTAATTATATTTTCAATCCTAGTTCTATTGTTAATTAAAAAAGAAAAATCAATAAATCATAAGGTTATTGAGAAATACGAACAATTGATTGGGAATCAATTACTAAATGAAATTAATAATATTACAATTCCATATTCGAAGCAAGGATTTACACTTCACCTTCCTAAATCTAATCCAAAAGGGACTTTAATATTTCTGAGCGGTTCTTCAATGGATACAACCAGAACGATGGACGAATTTGATATTATAAAACCAGCGTTAAAAAATGATATTGCTGTACTATTCATTAGTACAGGTAAGGTAATTGAATTTTTATTTACCGATGAAGATATTCAAATTGTGGATAATATTATAGGTGATGCTCTTGAATCTTCAAGTTTAATAGATAAACCTAAAATTTTGGCTGGAATGTCATTGGGAGGAACAATGGCACTTAGATATTCAGAGTTTTGTATTTTAGACAAATCAAATTACAAAATCAAACCAAATGCTTTAGTCATCTGTGATGCCCCACTAGATATGGTTAGACTATGGAACGAGCAAGAACAAGCTATTAAAAATAATTTTCATCCAAATGCTGTTGCTGAAGCTGAATGGGTTTTATACTTTCTAAAAAAACATTTAGGAGGCACGCCTAAAGAGGCTATGAAAAATTATATTAATTATTCACCTTTTGTGTATTTAGATAAAAATAATACTAAAATTAAAATATTTAAAAATTTACCAATTAGAATGTATCACGAGCCCGATATAAATTGGTGGATTAAAAACAGGGCTAAAGATTATAATACAATTAACAGCATTGACCTAGCCGGATTTTATAATAATCTAAACATTATGGGAAATACAGAAGTGGAATTAATTACTTCTTTCAAAAAAAGAAAAGATTATGAAAAAGGGGCTTCTCCTCATACTTGGACTATCGTAAATAACGATAAATTAATAGCTTGGATATTAAGGCAGGTTAAAAAAATATCATTGCAAGATAGTGATCAAAAAAAATTATTAAATTCAACAAAATAAAGTGTTTCTTGAATATAAATAAGCCAACACACATCGGAAATTTATAATTTATCACCACAACTTTCCTTATTCTAAGGAGTTGTTATCTTCTTTAAAAAAATACATAACCAGTTACCTATTTTTAAGAAATTTCATAATTACATAACTAGTTATGTAATTATGAAACAATACAACCATTTAACACTTACGGCTCGCTTAAAAAGAATTAGTGACAATTTACTTTATTGTGCGAAAGATTTATATAAAGAATTGAATCTTGAAATTGAACCAAATTGGCATTTAATATTTCTCCTTTTTAAAGAAAAAGAAGAACTTACTATAACTGAAATATCAGAAAAATTAAAAATATCCCAACCTGGGGTAATTAAGATTGTTAACAAAATGAAAGATAAAAATTATCTTAAAACGGAAAAAGATAAAAAAGATAATCGAAGTCAACTTCTAAAATTAACTACAAAATCTAGAAGTGAACTTCCAAAATTAGAAGAAATATGGCTTGCTGGAGAAAAAACTATTTCAGAAATTTTAAATAATAGTACTGAAATTTATAATCAATTAGACCAAATAGAAAATGCTATTCTGGAGCCTAGCTATAAAAAAGATCTTTAATTCATATCAAAAATGATTAATTTATTTGGTTTTTTAGCTCTTGGCCTTGCACTTTTCGCTTTATCTAATAAAAATATAATCAAATTAAGAGTTTGGCATTTTCTATCTAGTTTAATGTATATTTTATATGGTATTGCAATAAATGCGATGCCAGTAATTATTGGAGCAGTTTTATACTGCTTTATTCACGGTTATCATATTTATAAATCTAAAAAAATTTCGAATGATTAGAAAAGCTATAGATAAAGATTATAATGCCATTTGGAAAATATTTTCAAAAGTAATTGAAACCGGAGACACTTATGTTTTTAATCCAAAAACAGAAAAGGGCTGTTTAGAAAAACATTGGTTTGCTGACTATATGACCACCTTTGTATTTGAAGTAGACAATCAAATTTTAGGAACATACATTATAAAACCAAATCAAATTGACTTAGGAAATCATATTGCTAATTGTAGTTATATGGTGAGTCCAAATGCTCAAGGAAAAGGAATTGGAAAACTGTTATGTGAACACTCCATTAAGTTTGCGAAAGAGCATAAATTTATCGGAATACAGTTTAATATTGTTGTAAGTACAAACAAAAGTGCTGTGAAACTTTGGAAGAAATATGGGTTTAACATTATTGGAACAACCCCTAATGGATTTAGACATTCCAAATTAGGTTTTGTAGATACTTATATTATGTATAAATCAATTAATTAGAATATTTCTATTTCAAAAAAAATTAATTTTAACTTTAGCAATATTTTATGTTGTAACATTAAAAAATGATATGAATACAGATGAGAATAGGTTGGATGGCTTTCCATTCCTAGAAACAAATAGATTTGACTTAGTTGAAATTAATGAGTCTCATATAGAGAATATATTTGAGTTATATAGCGACAAAAAGGTTACAAAATTTTTTGATTTAATTCCTTTGAAAAATAAATTAGAAGCAAAAAAAGAAATTGATTTTTATAAAAAAAGATTCAAAGATAATATCGGAATTCGTTGGGGCATAGCATTGAAAAACCAATCAGAAATAATTGGAACTCTAGGTTATAACAAAATAGTTAAAGACCACAAAGGTAGAATTGGTTATGATTTACAATCTAAATACTGGGGAAAAGGAATTATGACTGAGGTTTTGGAAGCAATACTTCATTTTGGGTTTAATAAACTAAAACTGACAAGAATTGAAGCTGAAGTAATGCAAGGAAATATTGGATCAGAAAAGTTACTTACCAAACTACAATTTCAAAAGGAAGGAATTTTAAAAAAATGGATGTACTGGAATGATAATTATTATGATATATCAATGTTTTCATTAATAAAATCTGATTATCAAAAACTTAGAACTAACAATAAATATGAAAAATGAGTATTTTAATATTAGAAAAATCGGGCTAACAAATAAACAAGCATGAGTTAATTTCAATTCCAAGCATAATTTTCATTAATTTAAACTATTGTGAAAAATATGTGTATACTTTGAAATATTACAACCACCCATCACAAAAATTCAACAATTCAGAGATTAGAAATTCAACTTCTTAAGATTTAAATGGACTTTTGCAATGTAATATCTAAAATAAAAATTACAATATATGCAAACATTAATATGAAAAGACAAAAAACTATAATACTTAGAGTCGCTTTACTTCTTGGAACAATAATCTCATTATTTTTCGTACCATGGTTATTGGTGAAGGCATGGATACTTCCTTTACCAGATACTGTTCAAGAACAGTTAGATGAGGCCATTGGTCATGGGTTTGATGGATTTATTGTTTATGTAGATCAAACTGGCATACCGCCCAAGTGTTTTACATCTGGCTGGCACGAACGAGAATCTAAAATAACGGCCAAACCAAAAGCTCTTTTTAAAATTGCCAGTATCAGCAAATTATATGATGCTGTGGCTGTTACCAAATTGGTATATGATAAACGTCTTTCTTTAGATAAAACCTTAGCCGATTATTTACCAAAGCTTAAGGGAAGAATTGAAAATGCCGAAAAAATCACTTTAAGATTAATGATACAACATAGAAGTGGTATTCCTAATTTTACAAATGCTCCAAACTTTTGGGCTGCTCCAACACAAACCTTTGAAGAAAGTCTCAATCTGATTTTGGACAAACCTGCTAACTTTGAACCTGGGAAAGACTATGAGTATTGTAATACAAATTACCTGTTAATAAATAAAATAATGGATAATGCTTTAGGATATGACAACTTCCAATTCATTCAAAAAGAAATTTTAAAACCTTTGAACCTCAACAATACCTTCAGTTCTATAAATGAAGTTGATCTTGACCACGTGATGAGTGGATATCATATTGGCCATCCTTTTGATTTAAAGGCTGATGAACACGGAATGTTAGCTACAGCAGAAGATGTAAGTACTTTTCTAAGAGCATTGAACGATGGATCATTATTAAAAAAGGAAGAACAGAAAATTTATTCTTCCATTTATAAGTATGAACATGCTGGTTGGGTTCCAGGGTATCAGAGTTTTGCAAAGTATTATGAGGACATTGATACTGTAGTTATTCAATTCTATAGTACAACAGATTCTAAACTATATATGTGGAATTTATCCGAAATAATAAACAACCGAATTGTAAAAATAATTAGAAATAATAACAAGCTACAATAGTCGATTCAAAAAATTACTACATTTAACGGTTAGAATGATTGAACAAAAATTAAAATGAAACAATAAGCATACTAAAATCAAATAATTATGATTTACAAATCGAAATCCCACTTATTAAATCGTTAGATTTTATTATAAAACACCACAAATTGAATAATCTTATTTTTCTATATCCAATATCCTAAACAAAATTTCAATACTTCTGGTTATAAATCAATATTAGTTTAATTATGAATAAAAATATACCTCTAATTTGTCTTGCCTATATATTTTTTATATTTTTTGGGTGTGACAATAACGATGAACCTATTACCCCAATAACATCATGTTATATTTCAAACGATTATCATTTTTCTGGTTATATAAATGGCTTTTCTAAAACATTTGTAGATAAAAATCAAAACTACCAAAAATATGTTGGTAGTACAATGATAGGTGGAGAAGAGCCAATAGGTCGTTTTGTTTTTGGAATTGATACTTGGCCCTTAAATATTGGTGATGAGGCAATATTTATTTATACTCCAAAAGTAAATACGAAGGACGCTAATGAAATAGCTTCTATATTTCCACGTGGCGAACTCAACTTAGAACAACGCAAAGAATTTAAACTCTTTTATCGTACTATACTAGACGTAAATAACTATCAGTCCGAAAGATTTGAAGGTAAATTTGATGAAGAATCTTCAATAGAGATTTGTAAAATTGAAAAAAATTATAGTTCAAACGGGAATACCAATTATAAGATAAGAATGATATTCAACTGTAAACTTTATAATGAAGGTTTAATTGGAGAATCAAAAGGAGAAATAAAGTCCGGAGAAATTACTGGTTTAATTAGTATTCCCGTTTGAACTATAATTTTTTTCAATTCGAAAATATCTATTGGCCAACGATACACATAATTCATTGCTCTGCTAGGTAGTTACCTGATTATCGTTCGGTATATTCAATCTTATTTCAATTCGTAAAAATCTTATTTAATTTAAAGCAATGAAATTATAACTCTAAACCATTACACGTAACTACTAGTTCAATTAAGATATATGAAAAGATATTTTTTTTTACTAAATTTAAACAAAACCAACACAAAATTTTGTTTTGTTAAGTCGTTACTAAAAATTAATAGTTATGGAAAATAATAATGAATCTCTTAAAAATAAAGCCTACAAAGAAGCTCTAAAATTTGAAAAGTCACAGTTTGAGGAGGAAGTGATTTATGCTAAGCTCGAAAAACAAGGAATTCCTATAGATATAGCTAAAGAAGTAGCAATGAATACTGTTATAGAAAGAAATAACAAAAAACATGACCTTTCTGATTACAAGAAAATGGGATTTGTAATGATTACGGTATGGATATTGATATCAATTATAGCATTCCTTATTACTGGAAGAATTTTAGATTCCATTGGTTTGTTAGTTATTGGTATCCCTTCTTCTATTTTAGTTTATTTAATGACGACCGACAAGTTAAATATTATTAATTAAGAGGAAAATTCATAAAAAATATATTTACATAAACCTTTGTATATAATTGGTAAACAAATTCAAATATTAATTTCATGAATGAACAAGAGAATCCTTTCGGACTTAACACAATCACTCCTTATTTGATTGTTACTGACGCAGAACGGTTAATACAATTCCTTGAAGATGTATTTCATGGAAAACTTAGAGGCGATATAAACTACCGAGACAATAAAACAGTACAGCACGCAGAAATTAAAATTGGCAATTCAATTATTATGCTTGCAGAACCTACACCTGAATATCCGGAAATTAAACCTACAACTGGTGGTATGTATGTTTATGTTAAGAATTGTGTAAAAGTTTATGAGAAAGCATTGAAAAAGGGTGGTATTTCAATTTCAGAGCCTGCTGATTATCCTCATGGAGATAGATATGGTGGAGTGAAAGATTTTGCTGGAAATATCTGGTGGATAGTAACTCACAAGGGTAAATAAACAGCAACTCCAGTACGCTACTTTAATTAACAAAATCCGTTAAAAAATAAAGAAGGAACAAATAATGAGCACAGAAAAGGCATATAATATTTGGGCAAATCAATATGATACAAACGAAAACCGTACAAGAGATTTAGATAAAATATCTACAATAGAAACTTTAAGTAAATATAATTTTGAAACTGTTTTAGAATTGGGCAGTGGAACGGGAAAAAATACAAAATGGTTATTGGGAAAAGCGACCCAAATAATTGGTTTGGATTTTTCGCAAGAAATGCTAAATAAAGCAAAAGAAAAAATATCTGACAAAAAAGTCATTTTCAAAAGAATAGATTTAACTAAAAATTGGAAGATTGACAATGACTTTGCAGATTTAATAACTTGTAGTTTAACTCTGGAACATATAAAAAACTTAAATCATATTTTTCATCAAGCAAATTTAAAATTAAAGAAAAATGGGATCTTTTTCATATGTGAATTACATCCTTTTAAACAATATTCTGGAAGCAAAGCCAAATATGAAACTGAAAACGAAATAAATGAATTAGAAGTTTATATTCACCACATTTCTGAATATATTGATGAGGCAAAAAAGAATGGATTTGAATTACTTGAAATTAAAGAATGGTTTGATGGAAATACAAAAACAGAAATTCCAAGATTAATTTCGTTTGTGTTTAAAAAATAAATTCTTATTCAGATTTGGTAAAAAAACACTTCATTTTATAATTAAAGAAGCTATAATTAATTTTCAAAAACCTTTGCATTCAAATGGAGAACGAAATAAAAAAAATAATGATCAAAAAAAATAGTGTATTTATTGCCACAAGTATAGATGGCTATATCTCAGATAAAAATAACGGAATTGAGTGGCTTCATTCAATACCAAACCCCAATAATGATGATATGGGTTATATAGAATTTACTAATAATATTGATGCGCTTATAATGGGAAGAACTACATTTGAAATTGTGTGTGGTTTTGATGTTGATTGGCCATATGATAAACCCGTTTTTGTATTGAGTCGAACTTTAAGTGAAATTCCTGAAAGTTATAAAGGAAAAGCATTTTTACTTCGAGGAACATTGACTGAAATTTTAGATCAGATTCACACAAAAGGATATAACAGACTCTACATTGATGGAGGAACCACCATTAGAAACTTTTTAAAAGAGGACTTAATTGATGAAATGTTTCTTACAACAATTCCAGTTTTATTGGGTGGGGGAACTTCTTTATTCTCTGAACTTCCTAATGAACTAAAATTTGAACTGATTGAAACAACAACATATTTAAACCAAATAACACAGAATCATTACAAACGAAAGAAATAAATAATTACTAAATTCTTTAATTACAATGTTTCTTGAAAAAATTAGACATAAATTTATTCACCTAAAAAATATTGTAATCAAATTATAACTTTATTTACCTTATGCCGTTGCTATATAATGAGAACACGAATGAAAAAGAATAAATTATATATATTTTTAATACTTATACTACTCCCCTTTTTATTGATATTAATTTCTAATTATTCAATTGAAAAGTACGCTAAAAATAAAACTTTTTCAGATGTATCAATAATAGAAAAGAATAAAGTTGGACTAGTTTTAGGAACTTCAAAAACACTGAATAATGGAATGATTAATTTATATTTCACTTTCAGAATTAATGCAACCGTAGAACTTTATAATAATGGCAAGATTGATTTCATTTTAATAAGTGGTGATAATGGAAATAAAGATTATGATGAGCCTACTGATTTTAAAAATGAATTAATAAAAAAGGGAATACCTGAGAATAAAATATTTTTAGATTTTGCAGGATTCAGAACACTTGATTCTGTTATTAGATCAAAAGAAATATTCGGTCAAAAAAGTATCACAATAATTTCTCAGCAATTTCATAATGAAAGAGCCATTTATCTTGCTAAGAATTACGGAATAACAGCAATTGGATTTAATGCAAGAGATGTTTCTGGAAGATATGGATTAAAAGTACAAATACGAGAGTATTTAGCACGAACAAAAGTATTTATAGATATATTATTGGGAGTTAAACCAAAATTCTTAGGAAACAAAATTGAAATAAAATAAATAAAAAGTTTTTAACCTTAAATTTTCCTTTAAGTCCCTCATTAGTATCACTACTGTTAAAACCTAAATTATATGAAAAAAAATTAAACTATTTTAATTACTAATTATTTTTACATCAATTAATTGTTATAGCCAACAAAACGGAAATAGTGGAATATAAAATACTGCAATTAGAAGCGGAATTGGGTAAAGTGTTTTGGCTGTTGTAGTTTCTTCTTGGGAAAGAAACAAACCAATTATTTAATCAATTAGAATTCTAATTTAGGTAGTTGTAAGATTGTTCTAAATTAAAAAACCTATTATAGACACGTTATGAGTTTTGAAATAACAAAAACCATATAATTAAAACAACAAAAATTGAAACGAAAAAACCAACAAGCTAAGAATTTTGGTTTTCAAATTACCAATTTCCATAGTAAAAACTGTTACCTATTGTTAGAAATTAATAAAATGCTAAGATTAATCATTTTTTCAAGTTTACTTTTTTTTCTATTAAGTAGCTGTCAAAAACAAAAAAACGCAAAGGTTTCTGAAACTTTTGAAAAAACAAAACCATTCAATTTACCAAAGGATGCTATTCATATTACCTATGATAATCATATTTATTTTCAATTAGCTTTTGATAGTATAAAAGGTAATTTTGTTTTTGATACTGGAGCAGATAGACTCTATTATGATAGCATTTTTTATTATGATAATAAATTTACTTATAAAAATATTGGACTAGGAAAATTACCTGGTGTTGGATTAAAGAAGCAACTGGTAAGGGTTGTGTTTGATTCAATTAATTTCAAACTTAAAAACGAAAGCTTTTGTACAAGTATTACACCAATTATAAAGCTAAAACCAATTTTAGGTGATTTCGCTGATGGAATAATTGGTGGCGAATTATTTAATAAATCTATCTTAGAAATTAGCTATGACAAAGAATTCATGAAAATTCATGCTTCGTTAGATTCAGTTGATATAGTTCCATATAAGAAAATAAAGCTAGAAAGGATACAAAACAGATTATATTTACCCTTATCCGTAAAAATTAATGATTCACTAATTGTACAAGGTAAGTTTATTTTAGATTTAGGTTCAGGAAGTAGTATTTCCTTCACCAATCACACCTCAAAGAAATATAATTTTACAAAAAATATAGGTTTCAAAATTCCATATTACACAAAATATGGTGGTATTGGAGGAGAATCATCAAGCTTTAATTTTGAATCAGAATCTATTGTTATAGGCGATTTTAAACTAAATAAAGTAGTTATGGAATACAGTATTGATAATTCTGGAGCTTTGTCTAAAAGAAACTATTTAGGAATTCTAGGAAATGAAATATTAGAAAAATTCGATATAATTATTGACAATACTAATTGTAATCTGTATTTAAAACCAAATTCTATGTTTAATAATCCATTCAATTTTTCATCCAAAGGTTTTTCTTACGTGGACAGACAACAAACTAAAGGAGCATGGATTGTCACAGGTATGGTTAAAGGAGGAAATGCTGAAAAGGCAGGATTAAAAATTGACGATAAAATTATAAAAGTGAATAACATAAATATAAGCTCTAAAGAATTTAACAAAAAGAGTACTTTTTTTCAAGATTTAGATACCCTCAAATTAAGTATCTATAGCAATGATAAAACTACTAAACTAATAAAGTTTAAATTAGAAAATTAAAAATATAGTTGTTAAGGATAGTACTATATTTATTCATTTCAAAAATAAAAATAACGCTCAACTTACCTATGAAATATATGATCATCATTTTCAAGATTTAGATGGAAATTATTTAAATCAGAAAAGAAAATTAGAGTATTACCAATATCGAGAATTGTTTGTACAAGAGCAAAATGCCAAAATTCAGTATATAGATAACTGCTATTTACTTAATTTGCCATTATTTAATAATTGCATTTCAAAACAAAATGGCAAAAATAATTATTGGATGAATTCTCCAAGAGGTATAAATAATGACATAAATTAAAGTATTTATTCAAATACCTATATGCTTTAGTCGGTACTTCCTCCCCTTTTTGTTGTAATAATGATCACTCCATTAGCTCCTCTTGAACCATATATTGCAGCCGATCCACCATCCAAAATATCAACACTTTTCACATCTGTAGGAGGCAGCATGGATAATTGAGAAGAATTTACATATATACCATCTATAATAATTAAAGCTGCATTAGAACCATTTAATGAAGTGGCACCACGAATTATAATCTCACCTCCACTATTTATAATTGAAGGGGAACTATCAACAATAACATCAATCATATTGGTATAGTTTGAGAATTTAATTTTGTCACTACTTCTAATATTTGACATCGAATAGGATTTATCTTTCTCTTTAATGTGACCATATCCCACAGCGATATCAACATTTTTTTCACCAGCTTTAAACTTCAAATTTATTCTTGCCTCTTTTGTTTGTTCATTAATTCTGAATTTTTGAGAATTAAAGCCTTTAGCACTAATTTTAATTTTATCATTTACTAAACAGGTTACCTCAAACTTACCAATAGTATCAGTAAACACTTTTACCTTACTGCTTAATACTTTAACTTGAGCATTAACTACTTCAATATTTTCAAACGTTGTTACAAAGCCGGTTAAAGTTCTTTCTTGAGAATAGGAATTCTCCATAAAAGAAAATAAGAAAATAACTAAAAACGAATTGTAAAATAAATTCTTCATATTTTTTGTTTTATTAAGTATCTAAATATACAAATATTTAAATAATGTGATGTATTATGAGGCTTCTATTAAACCTTTAACTAATAAGGTTAGTTTTAATTTTAATCTCCAATAAGTCTTTCTCAAAAAAAGTATATTTGCCAAGAATTTTATTAGAACAATTGTGCAAACATATTTTCAACATTTCTCTGCTCCTATTACCGAGTATCAAATTCCAAAAAAGTTTACTTTTCCTTTTTACTATGAACCTCATCCATTGTGTAAATTAGCGGCAAATGAAGTCCAGAATTATTTAAAAACACAAACCGATTTTGAACATAATTTTGGATTAGACACTTCTAAAAATGGATTGGTTATTGGAAAAATGTTCGGAGTCCTTGTGGTAAAAAATCAACAAAATGAAATTGGGTATATTACTGCTGTTTCAGGAAAGTTAGCCGAAAAAAACATTCATAAAAAATTTGTACCTCCTGTTTATGATATGCTCACCGAAAATTCTTATTTCCTTCAAGAAGAAAAAGTTTTAAATAAAATTAATACAGAGTTAGAAAATTTAGAAAACAATTCAGAGTTTAAAATTTTAAAAGCACAATACAAGTTAGAAAAGAATAAGGCAACTTTAGATATTCAAGAAAAAAAGGAAGCAAAAAAAGAAGCTAAAAAGGATCGTAATTCTCGACGAATTAAGGCAAAAATAGAATTATCTCAAGAAGCATATACTACTTTTGAAGAGACTTTGAGTAAAGAAAGTATGAAAGCTAAATACCTCTTGAATAATGTTAATAGGTATTGGGAACACATCTTAAAACCTCTAAAAGAAAAGATTTTTGTTTATACAAATCAAATAGAAATTTTAAAGAAACAACGTAAAACTAAATCAATAGCATTACAACAGTATTTATTTGAACAATATCAGTTTTTAAATTTAAAAAAAGAAGTCAAAAACTTAATTGACTTGTTTTCTGAAACTTCTGAACAAAACATACCTGCTGGTGCTGGAGAATGTGCAGCTCCAAAATTATTACAATATGCCTTTTCTCACAATTTAAAACCCATTGCTATGGCCGAATTTTGGTGGGGAAAATCACCGAATAAAGAAATTCGAAAACATGGTTATTTTTATCCAGCTTGCCAAGGAAAGTGCAAACCTATTTTAACACATATGTTAAATGGAATTGATATGGATACAAATCCAATGTTACAAAATCCTGCAATAGGAAAAGAACTTGAAATTATTTTTGAAGATGAAAATTTGATAGTTGTTTATAAACCTGAAGAATTTTTATCGGTTCCTGGAATTCACATTCAGGATTCGGTATATACTCGAATCAAGCAACTAGTAAAAGATATTTCTGGGCCAATTATTGTTCATCGATTGGATATGTCTACCTCCGGATTATTAGTTTTAGCAAAGAATAAAAAAGTTCACAAAAAAATACAAAGTCAGTTTATAAATAAAACGGTGCAAAAAAGATATACTGCTTTGTTAGATGGAATTGTAAAAGATAATAGCGGAACTATTAACTTACCACTTAGAGTTGATTTAGATGATAGACCAAGGCAATTGGTGTGCTATGAACACGGAAAACCTTCAGAAACTAATTGGAAAGTTATAGAACGAAAAAACGGAAAAACAAAAATACATTTTTATCCAATAACTGGAAGAACGCATCAATTAAGGGTTCATGCTTCTCATAATCTTGGTTTGAATATACCAATTATTGGTGATGATTTATATGGAAAAAAATCAAAGAGATTGTATTTACACGCCGATACATTAGAATTTATGCATCCCATCACTAAACAAAAAATGAAATTTCATAAAAAAGCCGACTTTTAAACTTTTTAAGAAGTTTTTTTTTAATGTATTCATC
>Ga0193962_1000765_pt1 | contig 15011 bp, 15 predicted proteins | sample FB_5_MG_FD_140335 | JGI IMG/M metagenome (GOLD analysis project Ga0193962, IMG submission 140335) | Microbial mat bacterial communities from the Broadkill River, Lewes, Delaware, United States - FB_5_MG | ecosystem: Environmental > Aquatic > Freshwater > River > Microbial mats | place: USA...
CGGATTGGACGCGGATGCACCACGTTTTGATTTTTCACGGTCGCCGTTGTTGTAAATCTAGAAAGCCTAACTGTGAGGTGTGTCTTATTAACAAACTTTGCTTAGACTATATCAATAGAAAGTAATCTCCACAAAAACATGATTTTTTCTTAAGATTTTGATAGAATAGTGTGGATAAGAAACAATACTGAATGTAAGTAGAAGGGTGATGTAAATGAGTAATCCATCTGTAGTGCAGTTACCAGAAGATATGATATTTTCATTGGATATTGGAACGCGAAATGTCGTTGGTGCAATAGGACACAAAACAGAAGAACAATATGATGTTTTAGATTATGAAATCATAGAGCATCCAGAGCGTGCTATGTTTGATGGTCAAATACATGATATTGACATGGTTGTTCGTGTAGTGAATAAAATCGTGCATGCGTTAGAAGAACGTACTGGTTATAAATTATCAAAGGTTGCTATTGCGGCGGCTGGTCGGGCTTTAAAAACAGAAAAAATAAGGACTGCACAGACAATTGATGATACCAGAGAAATTTCAAAAGAAGAAACAGATGCATTAGAAATGGCTGGTATTCAAAAAGCACAAGAAAATTTGATTGTATCAGATAATGTTGCAACAAAGTATTATTGTGTTGGATATTCTATTACAAATTACTTCTTAGACGATAGCATGATTATTAATCCAAGAGGTCACAAAGGAACAACGTTAGAAGTTGAACTGATCGCAACCTTTTTACCACATATTGTTGTAGATAGTTTATATACAGTAATGAATAAAGCAGGTTTAGATGTTCAGAATTTAACGCTTGAGCCAATTGCTGCAATCAACGTGACCATTCCGCAGAATTTACGTTTGCTCAACTTAGTTCTAGTAGATGTTGGTGCTGGAACATCCGATATTGCGATTACCAAAGATGGCACAATCGTTGCTTATGGTATGGTTGCTAGGGCGGGCGATGCTATAACAGAAAAGTTATCAAAGGAATATTTATTGGATTTTAACGAAGCTGAGCGCTTAAAAACAAGTCTTAATTCAAATGAACAAGTACGTTATACAGATATATTGGGTATGACAACGACGAAAGCATCTGAAGAAATTACATCGATGCTGTATCCGATAGTTCAAGAAATTGCCAGTGAAGTAGCGACTGTTGTTCTAGAAGTAAATGAAAAGCCACCAAGTGCTGTATTTTGTATAGGTGGTGGGTGTCAAGTACCAGGGTTCACGGAAGCACTTTCTGAAAGTCTTTCCTTACAAAAAGAACGTACGGTTATAAAGGGTGCTGAAATGCTAGAAAATGTCCAATTTGCTGGAGAGGCTTTATCTGGACCTGAGTATATTACACCAGTAGGGATTGGTTATACTGCTTTCCAAGAAAAAGAAAAGGATTTTTTACAAATTGTTGTGAATGATAAGCCGATTCGACTGTTTAATTCACGACAGTTGAGTGTTTCGGATGCCCTAATTTTAGTTGGTTACAATGCTAGAAATTTAATTGCAAGTCGTGGTGAAGGAATTAAAGTGCTTGTGAATGGCAAAGAACGTCAGTTTTTTGGAGCGTATGGAGAATCTGCCAAAATATTTGTAAATGGTGCTGTCAGCAGTTTAGATACTAAAATTAAGAATAAAGATGTTGTTCATGTAGAACCAGCAATTCCAGGAGCTGCAAAAGACGTAAAATTATATGATCTTGTTAAGTTACCTCAGAAAGCTTACTACAGAGAGAAATCATTTGATCTTGTGCGTGGCTTGAAGGTGAATCAAGAATCCGTAGCTGCAGACGTATTGTTAAAACATAATGATAATATTCAGTTTGATGAAACGAGAACGATCCACGATTTTTCAATGCTACTGGGTGAATCAGTGGATGCCTATAAGTGGACTGTAAATGGTGAGCTAGTGACGGCAACTTACAGGCTAAAAAATGGTGATATTATTAATAAAGAAATTATAGCAAGTAATCCAAAAACCTTAGATGAATCAACAGATACATCGATAGCTGAAATGGCAGAAGCTTTGAATGATGAAAATTTTAGTGTCGCAAGAGAAGAGACGCAGACTAAAGTAGTGACGGCCGCTAGCTATGATTATGAGTTGACCGTTAATGGTCAACATTTAAGTATTAAGAGTCTAAAAAAGGCAATGGTTTTTGTAGATGTATTTGAATATATAGATTTTGATTTATCAGTACCTAAAGGCATTATCAATTTAAAGTTAAATGGACAACGTGCATCTTATACTGAGACATTAAAAACTGGAGACACTATAGAAATTTCATGGAGGTAGTAAAGATGTCATCCTTGTATGATAGAAGTGTTGTATGTCCGATATGCAGCACTTCTTTTGAGAGCAAAAAAGTAAAAAGGTCGGCTATTGCAGTCAAAAAACGTGATGAAGATTATTGCGCTTACTATAAAGGCGATAATCCTATGTACTATAGTATATTTGTTTGTCCGAGCTGCGGGTTTGCATCTTTTGAAACAGAATTTAAAGAAATAAAAATGATTGGTAATCGCTTTAAAGAAGATTTTAGAAAAAGGGTAACCACTTCTTGGCGCGGTAAGTCTTTCTGTAATGGACGTGATTGGGATGAAGCGTTAGAAACATATAAGTTGGCCTTATTAAGTTATTCTACGTTAGGCTATAAAAAAAGTGCACTTGCAAAGGTGTGTTTACGCATAGCTTGGTTACATCGTTACCAAGGTAATTTAGATAAAGAACTACATTTTATGAAATATGCAAGAGACGGCTTTGTCGATGCATATCAAAATGAAAACTTAGCTGATGACAAGGAAAACGAACTGGTTACTATGCTTTTAGTTGGAGAGTTGAGTCGTCGATTAGAAGAATATGATGTAGCAGTAAGATGGTTTGATAAATTATTAAAAGAACCAGACGTTAAAAAGAAACGTCACATAGAGTTACGTGCTCGTGATCTTTGGTCAGAAACGAGTGCTGCTTATAAAGCGACAAGAGAGTAGTAGGTTGAATTTATGGGTAATAAATTGGTACTTGTAACAGGTGGGGCACGTAGTGGAAAGAGTTCATTTGCTGAGTCTCAAATAAAATTAATGGGGCAGTCTATTGCTTATATAGCGACAGCGCAAGCCTTCGACGAAGGGATGAAAGATCGTATAAAAAAGCATATTGATCAGCGACCTAAAGAGTGGCCGACTTTTGAATGTTATGAATACTTAAGTCCAGAAATTGAGGCGATTAGTCAAAAATGCGATGTTGTACTTTTGGATTGTATTACTGTCATGGTGACCAATTTGATGTTTCTTGAAGAAAAAGATTGGGACAAACTTTCAAGAAATCGCATTAATGCAATTGAAGCAATAATTTTAGAGGAAATCACAAAGCTGACTGATGCCTTAAGGCAATATAATTTAAGTGCGCTTTTGGTGACTAATGAAGTGGGAGCTGGTATTGTACCAGAGAATAAATTAGCACGGGTATTTAGGGATATTGCAGGACGCGTCAATCAGCATTTAGCAAGCCAAGTGGATGAAGTCTATTTTGTTGTATCGGGAATCCCGATGAAGATTAAGTAATGGAGGTCAATGATGAAGCAGCTTGTCTTAATGATACAGTTTTTAACAAGACTTCCTATCAAGCTTGCACTTGATGTGGGGGATGAGGATTTTACAAAAGGGTTTAAATACTTTCCGGTGGTTGGAAGTATCATTGGTGGATTGATTTATGCAATCCATTTTCTTTTGCATCCCTATCTTAATAGCTTCACCCTTGCAGTTATTTTGACTATTAGCTACTTGTATATTACCGGAGGTCTTCACATGGACGGATTAAGTGATACCGCGGATGGTTTATTTAGTGGACGTTCTAAAGAACGTGTTTTAGAAATAATGAAAGACTCTAGAATCGGAAGTAACGGCGCACTTGCTATGGTCTTTGTTGTACTTCTTAAAATAGCGTTTATTGCAGAAATAGAGAGTGTTGATTTAGGACGTGTTTTATTTGTGATGCCAATGGTTTCAAAATATACAGTTGTTTTTGTTTCGACTTTTTCGTCTTATGCTAGGCAAGACGGGATGGGTAATTGGTTTATTGGTAAAGTAAAACCATTAGATTTCGTGTTTTCAACAGTTTTTACAATTCTAGTTTTATTGCTTGTAGACCCGAACTTTTGGATTTTGCTTCTTGGTGGTCTTATCTTCGCCTGGGTTTTTAGACGATTTTGCTACAATCAAATTGATGGCTTAACAGGGGATACTATTGGCGCTTTATCGGAATTGACTGATGTTATTGTATTATGTGTGGCGGCACTATTTATTGTTTAAATAAGGAGATGCTTTATGAAAATTGTACTGGTAAGACACGGTGAAACAACGGCCAATGTAGAGCGTTTATTCTGTGGACATACCGATGTTAAGTTAACTGAAAAAGGTATAGAACAGGCAAAGAAAGCAGCAGATAAATTAGCACCATATAGTTTCACGAAAATTATTTCGAGTGATTTAAGTCGTGCCTATGATACAGCATCTATTATTAATCAGCATCATCATTTGCCGATTGAACAGACAAAGACCTTAAGAGAATTTAATTTTGGTGCATGGGAAGGTTATACTTATGATCAGATACTAGCCCTCAAGCCGAAATCTTTTGAGGAAAATGGTATTGGACGCTGGGCATTCACCTTTCCAGAAGGGGAGAACTTAGAGCTACTAACCAACCGTGTTATGAAGCAGATAAAGTATATTCGAAGCGAAATGCATAAAGAAGATATAGTATTGATTGTAACGCATTCTGGCGTTATTCGATCGGTCTTAACGATGGAAATTTCAAACAATAAAGAAGCTTATTGGCGTTATGATATTGATAACTGTGGTATTGTTGAATTGAATTATTTTGATAACTTTTGTGTGTTGTCGAAATTGAATGCTTAGTTTGGAGGTAAGGATGGCTTGTCCAAGATTTGTTTTAGCAGGGACTAATAGTGGCGTTGGTAAAACCACTATTACTTTAGGCTTGTTAAATAGTTTTTATAGAAAGGGATATAATGTTCAACCTTTTAAAAGTGGTCCAGATTATATTGATCCAGCATTCCATACCTTCGTGACAGGGAATGCATCAAGAAATTTAGATGCTTGGTTATTGCCTGAAGATAAAATTAGAAGTTTGATGTGCCATAGTGGCGAAGGCAAAGATTTATCGATTGTGGAAGGGGTCATGGGGTTTTATGATGGCCATTCAGTACACCGCAAAAAAGGGAGTACAGCACATCTTTCTAAAATTGTTAAAGCACCTGCTGTTTTGATTATTAATGGAAGTGGGATTGCGACAAGTGCCGCTGCAATTGTCTTAGGTTTTCAGAAATTTGATCCTGAAGTTAATGTTGCTGGCGTTATTATTAATATGGTAAATTCAGAACGTCACTATGAGATATTAAAGGAAGCAATAGAAGAAATGACTGATGTTAAGTGCTATGGTTATTTAAAGAAAAATTCCGAAATGAATCTTAGTAGCAGGCATTTAGGTCTTATTCCATCTTATGAAGTGGATCAGCTAAAAGAAAAAATTGATTTGATTAGTGACATGATGGAAGAAAGCATTGATTTTGACGGGTTGCTTACATTAGCCCAAACGGCACCTGATTTAGAAGCAGATGCTGTAGAACCTGTAAAACAATTTAAACAATTAAAAATAGGTGTTCCGTTAGATAATGCCTTTAATTTTTATTATCAGGATAATTTGGACTTGCTAGAATTTCTTGGTGCAGAAATTGTAAATTTCAGTCCAGTAAAGGATGCGCATATTCCTCAAAATCTTGATGGTTTATACGTTGGGGGTGGTTTTCCTGAGGTATTTGCTAAGGAATTGACTGCTAATAAGACCATGCTTGCGGATATAAAAGCTTTTGTTGAAAGCAATCGACCTGTTTATGCTGAGTGCGGTGGTTTAATGTATATGTGTAAGTCTATCACAGACTTAGAGGATAAGACTTTCGATATGGTTGGCTTGATCGATAACGAATCCATTATGACAAAACGTTTGCAACGTTTTGGCTACGTAGAGGTTGAATTGGAAGAGACCACAATTATTGGCCCAAAGGGGCTTCGGTTTATGGCTCATGAATTTCATCGTTCCCAAGTTATTGATTCAAGTAATGATACTCTTTGCTACAAGGTAGAGAAGGATCGTGGTAATGGCAATATATCAAAATGGCAATGTGGCTATGGGTATAAAAACTTTTTAGGGGCTTATGCCCATGTACATTTTTATAATAACTTAGAGATTCCAGTGAATTTTTTGAAAATATGTCAACAAGTAAAGGAGCAAAAAAATGGCTAAATCAATTATGGTTTTAGGAACAGGGTCATCTGTTGGTAAAAGTGTTATAACAGCAGGACTTTGTAGGATTTTAAAGCAAGATGGTTATAATGTTGCACCCTTCAAGTCTCAAAATATGGCTTTGAATTCATTTATTACAGAACAAGGTGATGAAATGGGAAGAGCGCAAGTGGTTCAAGCCGAAGCAGCAGGAAAAAAACCGCATGTGAATATGAATCCAATTTTATTAAAGCCTTCAACAGATAAAAAGGCTCAGGTTATTCTAAAAGGAAAAGTTTACAAAAATATGTCGGCTGTGGAATACCATGAGTTCAAATCAGAATTAAAGGATACAGTGAAAGAAGTTTACGATACCCTTGCTTCAGAAAATGATGTTATCGTATTAGAAGGGGCTGGTAGTCCAGCGGAAATCAATTTGCGAGAAAATGATCTTGTTAACATGGGGATGGCAGAACTTTCGGACTCACCAGTTGTTATTGTAGGTGATATTGATCGTGGGGGTGTTTTCGCTTCTCTCTATGGAACGATTATGTTGTTAACAGAAGAAGAAAAAAAACGTGTAAAAGGAGTTATTATTAATAAGTTTAGAGGAGACGTTGAGATATTGAAGCCTGGTATCGTGATGTTAGAAGACCTTATTAAGTTACCAGTACTCGGTGTTGTGCCTTATACACATTTGCAAATAGAAGATGAAGATAGCTTGGCAGAAAGATTTCAACAACGTACAGAAAAAGAAGGTCAAATTAAGATTGAAGTCCTTTATTTACCACATGTATCAAACTTTACGGATTTCAATGCCTTTGATACACAACCGGATGTTCATTTGCGCTATGTGATGCGGGGAGAGAGCATAGGAGATCCAGATATACTCATCATTCCAGGGTCTAAAAATACAATCGAAGATTTAATTTACTTGCGAAATTCAGGTTTAGAAGAGCAAATCATCCGTTTAAGTAAGCGCAATAAATATATTGTTGGTATTTGTGGTGGCTATCAGATTTTAGGAGAGACATTAGAAGACCCATACCATACAGAAAGTGCTATCGCTTCAACTAATGGAATTGGCTTACTTGCGACGACAACGATTTTTGAACAAGAAAAGACAACAACTCAAATCGAAGGTGCTTTAAAAATGGAAATTCCCGGAAGACTTGCGACTTTGTCGGCTTCAAAAATAAAGGGTTACGAAATTCATATGGGTCAAACGACTTTAAAAGAAGATGCAAAACCATTCCTTACAATTGAAAAGAAGTTAGGTCAGGCAGTTGCTATTTCAGATGGTGCCATTAATCAAAATGGGAATGTTTTTGGGACTTATATTCACGGCATCTTTGACGACATTCAGTTTACAAGAAATTTTTTGAATATTATTAGAAGAGAAAAGGGTCTTGATGACGTCGAGAGTCAAGTAAAGAATTTTGAAGAATTCAAAGAAAATGAGTATAATAAATTGGCGACAGTCTTAAGAGAAACACTAGACATGGATAAAATTTATGAAATTTTAGGAGAAAAATAAGTGGGTGCTAGTATGATGGCTTTGGCCATAGGTCTTTGTTTAGATTTGTTATTTGGTGATCCGGTGTCACTCCCTCATCCAATTCGTTTTATTGGAAAGGGGATAGAGAAGGTTGAAGCGGTGCTTCGAGCCAGTAATGATTCTCCATGCCTCTCTAAAATGAAAGGACTTATACTTTGGCTACTTATAACAGTTGGTACATATACGTTCTATTTCTCGCTTAAATGGTTTACTTATAGGCTTAATTTTTGGTTAGGGGTCTTAGCTGAGAGTTTTGTTATTTATCAAATACTGGCTATTAAATGCCTTAAAGATGAAACTATGCGTGTGTATGAGGCATTAGATAAGGCGGATCTTCCATCTGCTAGAAAGTGGATATCTTATCTAGTTACGCGTCGTACAGATGAAATGACCGAAGAAGATATTGTTAAAGCAACAGTTGAAACCATATCGGAAAATATTGTAGATGGTATTACAGCACCACTTTTTTTTATTGCAATTGGCGGAGCGCCACTTGGTATGTTTTACAAAGCGGCTAATACACTAGATTCTATGGTAGGCTATAAAAATGATCGGTATTTGCATTTTGGATGGGCCTCTGCGCGCTTGGATGATGTCTTGAATTTTATACCTGCACGTCTCACTGGAGTCCTTATTGTCTGTGTAGCCAGCCTATTTGGATACGATGGACTTAATGCATGGAAAATACTATGGCGCGATAGAAAAAATCATTCTAGCCCCAATAGTCCATATAGCGAGGCGCCTGTTGCAGGTGCATTAAGAATTCAACTTGGTGGACCCGCCACATATTTTGGTGTGACAAAAGACAAACCGACAATGGGGGACGCATTGGTATCTATTGAACGAAAACATATTAAAGAAACAAATAAGTTGATGATTGAAACATCCGTTGTGGCAGTTGTTTTACTACTACTCATTTCAATATTATAGTGATCAGAAGGTGAAAAAATGGATTATACACATGGTGGCAATGTTTATAAAATTGCTAGAGAAAAGAATATTCCGGTTGAAAAAATTATAGATTTTAGTGCTAATATTAATCCTTTAGGATTAAGTGATATTGGTAATCGCCGTTTAAAAGATGCATGGAGGGGTTTGCTTCATTATCCAGATCCTGACTATGTTGCCTTGAAAGAGGCTTTAGCAAGTTTTCATGAGTGCAAAACAGAGCAGGTTTTCCTAGGTAATGGGGCGATTGATGTTATCTTTTTTTTGATGGATAGTTTACGTCCTCAAAGCGCGCTTATTTTGGCGCCTACCTTTGTTGAATATGAACGTGCTTTAAAAGCTGTAGAAAGTAGGGTTACACCTTTCTACTTAAAAGAAGAAGACGGCTTTCAATTAAATGTTGAAACTTATTTAGAAGAGGCCATGCAACATGATTGCTTGATCCTTTGTAATCCGAATAACCCAACAGGCCAATTACTTGCAAAAAAATCAATGTTGGATATATTAACATTTGCTAAAGCACATGATAAAAAACTTGTGATTGACGAGGCATTTATGGATTTCACGGATGAAGAGGAGTTAAATTCATGTATAGACCAGCTATCTGCTTATGATAACTTATTTATCTTACGGTCCATTACAAAGTTTTTTGCGGTACCGGGGCTTAGACTTGGTTATCTTTTGACATCCAATAGAGCCTTTAGGGAAATATATATAAATAAAAAGGCACCTTGGTGTGTCAACCATTTTGCTCAGGAATATACGATTGGGGCATTAGAAGATAGAGCCTATATTGAGAAGTCAAAAGCCTATATAATAAGTGAGAGAGAGTATCTTTATAAAATGCTAAAGGATATAAAAGATGTTTTTCCCTATCAAAGCCATGGAAATTATATTTTTTTTAAGTATGATGGACAAAAGAATTTGAAAGAATTGTTGGAAAATGAAGGCATTCTTATTAGAAGTTGTTCAAATTATAGAGGCCTTGAAGCCTGTTATTTTAGAGTAGCAGTTAAAACAGAAGGAGAAAACAGGAAGCTCCTTGCATCAATAAAGAGGTTGACTAATGAAATCGTGGATTAAAGTAAGAACACCAGGGTCATGTGGCGAACTTATACAAGGATTTTATGGCGAACAAGAAATGCTTATTTCATATCCAATTAATTTGTATAGTGAAGTTACTTTTTCTAAAGCTGAACAGACATGTGGTGAGCCCCTTGGTAGAAAAGCACAGCAAGCGGTGGCCTTATTTTTTGAATTAACTAAAATGACGACGGACTTATTAGAAAGTTATGAATTGAGCGTTCAAAATAACATTCCTGTTGGCAAGGGTATGGCTAGCAGTACTGCAGACATATGTGGTGTCTTAAATGGATTGTATTATTTATATGAATTGCCTGTTGATGAAGAAGAAATTGCTAAAATTTGTTGTCTCATAGAGCCAACAGATAGTACGGTCTTTCGTCAAATTAGCTTGTTTGACCATATCAATGGGTCGCATATAGAGTCTTTTGATTGGGCACTTGAATGTGATGTGCTTGTATTAGAGCCAGACTATCAAATTAATACAACTGATTTTAGACGTGCTAAGAAAGAACAGTTGATGCGGAAAAATCATGATTCACAGGCTCTTTCTGTATTTAGAAGAGCAGTCAAAGAGAAATCATATGCCCTTTTATGTGAAAGTACTTATTTAAGTGCAAAAGAAAATCAGGAAATATTAGAAAAACCTTATCTAGATGTCTTACAGGATATTGCTTTATCACATGGTTGCTACGGGGTGAATGTTGCTCATAGTGGAAGTGTAGTAGCGATTTTATTAAACAAAGAAACTGTAGATGTGAAGGTCTTAATGCAGACAATTGAAGAAAGTGCCATCAGCTCATATTACAAAAAATATTACATGACAAAAATAATTTCAGGAGGATCGCAGATAATGGAGGGAACAACTTGTTTATAGATATTATAAAAGCCGTAATTTTAGGAATCATAGAAGGCTTAACGGAATTTTTACCTGTTTCGTCAACAGGACATTTAATTATTGCCAATAAGGTGTTGGTGTTCGAAGGTGCATTTGCCAATCTATTCTCTGTTGTTATACAGAGTGGCGCAATTTTAGCTGTTATTATTTATTTTAGAGAAAAATTATTACCAACTTTTAAATCAAAAGAAGCTTTTATAGACTATGTGAAGTTTATTGGTATCGTATGTATCGCCATTGTTCCAGCTGGTCTTATTGGTATACCTTTTGAAGCGGCGATAGAAGCTTATCTATTTAATACAACAACCGTTGCAATCGCCCTTGTTGTAGGGGCTGGTTTATTATTTGTATCTGATAGAAAAGACCGTCGCGTTACAGTGGATGATGAAAAAATGATTACGATAAAACAAGCTCTGATTGTTGGTTGTTTTCAATGCTTAGCAATGATTCCTGGCATGTCAAGGTCTGCTTCAACTATTGTTGGTGGTTTAGTAGTGGGTTTTTCGAGAAGTGTTGCTGCTGAATTTTCATTTTTCATGTCGGTACCAACGATACTAGGTGCATCTTTTATTAAAATTATTAAGTCGGAACTGGTCTTTACTTCTAATGAAATTATTCTATTGGTCGTGGGCTCACTAGTGTCTTTTATCGTTGCTTATTATGTAATTGCCTTCTTTATGAACTACATAAAGAAGAGAGATTTAAAAATATTTGCTTATTATAGAATAATTCTTGGATTATTGGTTATACTATTAAAATAGGCTTTAAATATGTTATAATCTTCAAGAGGAGGGGAGTTTATGAAAGTAGAATATATTAATTCATTTATAAAAGCTACTTCGCAGGTTTTTAAGACAATTGCGAATTTAGATATAACTGTTGGTAAACCTTATGTAAAGCCAAGTCCTTTTGCAGCCAGTAATTTGGTTTTAATCGTTGGTATAACAGGGGAAATACAGGGACAAGCAGTTATTGGATTAGCTGAAGAAACTGCGTTGCGTTTAGCGTCGGCCATGATGATGGGGATGCCAGTTAATGCGCTAGACGATATGAGCAAGAGTGCGCTTCAAGAATTAAGCAATATGATTATGGGGAATTCGGCAACACTCTTATTTAACGAAGGCGTTGTTGTGGATATTACACCACCAACATTAATGACGGGTGAACATATAGAAGTTTCTACAGGAAATATGAAAACAATCACGATACCATTATCGTGTTCAGCGGGAGAATTAATATTGAATATATCTTCAAAGGAGTAAAAATAGATGGCAATTAACGTCGTTTTATATCAACCGGAAATTCCACCTAATACGGGGAATATTGCGCGTACATGTGCAATTACTGGAGCTAAGTTACACTTGATTAAACCACTTGGGTTTAATATTGATGATAAAAGTGTTAGGCGTGCTGGCTTAGATTACTGGCATTTGCTTGATCTAGAAGTACATGAATCACTTCAGGTTTTTCTTGAGAAATATGGTGATCAGGAAATATATTTGTCGACAACGAAGGCAGAGAATTATTACGATCAAGTTAACTATACAGAAAACTGTTTTATTGTTTTTGGGCGTGAGACATCCGGCTTACCACTTGAAATGCATGAACGTTATAAAAACAATAGGATTAAAATACCGATGCGTCAGAACGAAGCGGCACGGTCATTAAATTTATCAAATTCAGCGGCGATTATTATTTATGAAGCCCTAAGACAATTAGATTTTCCGACTTTGAGATAAAAGTTTGAAAATCTTTTATTTTTCTTAGCTCACTTAACACAAACTTAACAATGGCGTGTTATTCTTAATATCGTGTTATGAACTTGTAAATTTATTATCGAAATGTGTGAATTATTTGGGAGGGTATTATCGAAATGAGTAACTCAGAAATTGTGTCGATTTTAATGGCACTCTTTGGTGGCTTAGGTTTATTCCTATATGGAATGAATACCATGTCAGAAGGTCTTGAAAGGGCTGCAGGCGATCGAATGAAATCAATCGTTGAAATGCTGACAAAAAACAAAATAATGGGTGTTTTTGTTGGTGCAGTTGTAACGATGATTGTTCAGAGTTCCAGTGCAACAACAGTAATGGTTGTTGGATTTGTAAATGCTGGTATCATGAATTTAACTCAAGCAGTTGGGATTATAATGGGTGCGAATATTGGTACAACGGTTACGGCGCAGTTAGTTTCAATTAATTTGACTGCCATAGCACCACTAGCTATTGGTACAGGTGTATAGATTAATTTAGTGTCTAGTAATGATCGAACAAAAAAATATGCACAAATACTTATTGGTTTTGGTATTTTATTCTTAGGTATGGATACAATGAAGCATGCAGTTAAACCACTTCGTTCTTTCGAAGGATTTACGACATTGTTAATGAGTTTTGGTAGTGGAAAAATGTTAGATACGGTATTTGCTATTCTTACTGGTTTTGCTATTACAGCTATTGTCCAAAGTTCAAGTGCAACAACGGGTATCTTGGTAGCTCTTGCAAGTGAGGGTCTACTTCCTATTGAAGCTGCACTACCTGTATTGCTTGGAACAAACGTTGGGACCTGTGTTACGGCTATGATTTCATCGATTGGTGCAAATAGAACAGCTAAGCGTGCTGCTGTCATTCACTTAATGTTTAATGTTATTGGTACAGCTGTTTTTGCTATATTCCTTGCAGGGCCAACTATTTCAGTGGTTACAAAAATGAGTACAGATTCTGCAAGACAATTAGCCAATGCACATACTTTCTTTAATATTACCAATACCTTGTTACTCTTGCCTTTTGCGGGCTTGCTTGTTAAATTAGCACAGCGTTTCGTTCCTGGTGAAATTGATCAAGAAGAAGATGGTACTGCTTCAAAATATCTTGATGAGCGTATTTTGGAGACACCGTCGATTGCCCTTGGGCAGGTCATTAAAGAAACTTTGCATATGGGGAACATTGCAAAAGAGTCTTATGTTTCTTCAATTGAGTCTTTTATAAAAGGTGATGCAGATAAGGCACAGCAGACTTTCGTATTAGAAAAACAAGTGAATATTTTAGAAAGTGAAATTATGGAATACTTAATTAAACTTTCGAATACAAATGTATCTATACAACAAAGAGAACAGATTGATGGTTTGTTTTCAACCATCAATGACATAGAACGTGTAGGGGATCATGCAGATAACCTTGCAGAATTAGCTCTTTATAAAATTGAGAAAAACTTAGGCTTTTCTGAGAATGCTCTAAATGAAATTGAGCATATGAGTGAGCGTGTATTTAAATCTTACGACCATGCCATTGATTCTTTAGCGTCTGGTGATATTTCATCGGCGAGAAAGGTATTAGAACGTGAAGGTGAAATTGATTTAATGGAAAAGAATTTACGTAAGAAGCACATTAAGCGGTTAAATGCTGGTGATTGTCAACCGGGTTCAGGTATATTGTTCCTAGATGCAATCAGTAATCTTGAAAGAATTGGAGATCATGCATCGAATATTGCATTGGCGGTGCTTGATAATGTGACTGAAAACTAAAAAAATAGAGGGAAATCAATTGAAAAATGTGTAATTTATTGCACATTTTTTTTAACTTTTGTTCAGATTTATGGTCTAGGCAAGCGTTTTCAAGGCTTGACAATGAATTAACAAAAAAGTAATAAAACTATTGATTTCTTCGGTTTTATTATATATAATCTTTATAGATAGAGCTTGTTCTATCAAGGAATTTGATAATTTAACTACGTAAGTAGTCGCTGGATGACGAATCAGGGAGAGAATCATTAAATTGATCGCCGAAGGAAAAAATTGTTGTATTGCCGTATAGCAATGAAATTCTCAGGCAAAAGGACCGGATTTTGACAGAACTCTGAAAAGTCTGCAGTAACTTGCAGACACCCAAGGTGCAATCCTTTTCTTTACAAAAAGGAGAATCTCTCAGGTTTAAAACAGAGGTGAATGGTATAGCCGTTCACCTCTTTTATTTTTGCATAAAAAAATATTTTTGTATTTTCAGTTTTCTTAACCGTGATTACTAAATAAACGTGTTTACTTTTTAACAGTTATCATATAAAATATAACTGGAATCAATTAGGAGCATATCAATGAAGTGTAAAGTAATAACAAATAATGTGACTTTACTTGATGAAGGCGCATTAAAACAGTTTGATGTTGATGAAGTTATTTTTTTAGAAACTTTAGATATCATTGAAGTGATGAAAACGATCCGTGACTATATTCA
>Ga0193962_1000767_pt1 | contig 14996 bp, 11 predicted proteins | sample FB_5_MG_FD_140335 | JGI IMG/M metagenome (GOLD analysis project Ga0193962, IMG submission 140335) | Microbial mat bacterial communities from the Broadkill River, Lewes, Delaware, United States - FB_5_MG | ecosystem: Environmental > Aquatic > Freshwater > River > Microbial mats | place: USA...
CCCCGCTTTCATCTGCTGAAATATTAACAAATGTTTTACGCAAATGCCTTAGATCACTTGGGAACAGCCACTTCCATTTCCGGTCCGAAGCCAGGTTCATGCACACGGAATAGATATTTTCCCGGTACCCGTTTCTTAAGTTTTCAATGAACAGATCCGGCACCGTCACCCGGATCTCCGTGATCACCGGAATGGCAGGGCCGTTCCAGGGGCGATCTTTGTTAGGCTCGGTGATGTATCTGAAACTGTGTTCAAGAATTTTTTTGATGTAAAGCTTGAACTGGGGCACATCACCCCGGTAGGCGGCAAATTTGGAGGCAAATTCATATTTGGCGCTTTTCACAATCTGACTTGAGCTGACATGCCCTTCACCCATATTGGGCACAAAGGCAAAGTCCCGCTCATCGCCGGACGGCGGATTGATAAAGGCCGACGGAAAGCCCCCCTGGGCATCGGAGTCGCCATGGACCACATACTGCCAGGAGTCGGTGATCTTATCCCGCCCAAAGCTGCAGGGCCAGCACAAAACATTGGTCCGGTAGGAACCGAAATCGATGAAAAGAATATATTCCTCGTGGTTCTGGACGTCCCTGGGCGTTCGGCCTGCAATGGTTTCGTAATAAAGTTTGCCGTCATCCTCCAGTTCCATCTGGAACTGATCCACTTCCTTTTTCTTTCGTCTGAACAGGTTAAACAACATCTTGCCCATCCTCTTTAATACGTCTTTCTACAAGGGTGAAATCACCGCGCACCAGCATATTGGGAACGTAAAATTCCGCCATGTTCATGATGATATGGGGCACATCCTTTTCCGCTGCACTCAAAAAACCTTTGTTTTCCGGGTCCAGGCGCTGGTGCATTTTTTTCCACAGGACATCGGCTATGGCCTGGCTTTTGGGGGTGTCGGCCAGAAACTGGTCCAGATACTGGGTGAATATGGCGTTCCAGAACCCTTTGTGGTCCTCAATCAGCCCCTCTTCGTTGTATTGGATCTCCCGGTCAAAATAGTGCCGCAGGCTTTGGTAGGTATCGTTGAGAATGGCTTTGCGCATGCGCTCCTTGACGTCGGCCACCTCATCATAACTTTCGATTTCATAAATCAAATCAACGGCCTGGGCATGCACCTTTTCAGTCTTTTTGATCCAAGGCATCAAAAACATATTGTCAAGGGCGTCTCTGATATTGGAGGTGGTGCAGATGTCGCCGAGCATCTGCCTGGACCAGGCAATACCGCCGTCCTCTTTAATCTGGTCCTTTATTTCACGCAAATTTTTGTACCGGGACAAATTGCGTATCCAGGTATCCACGTGGGGACCGGGGGATATAAAGCTCACCGGGTATTCGCTATTGCAAGGGTTGATCAGCTGAACCACGGCTTCAAAGGATTTATAGCTTTTGAAGTCGCTTTCAAGATCCTGCTCCACATTGGTGTTGCCGCAATAGCTTGCCACGGCACTGTCCCCCTGCAGGGACAGAATCAACGGCAGTTTCTGATACGCGTGGGTGGTCTCCAGCACCATGCGGTATTTTTTCAGAATGGCATCCAAGGGGTGACCCGGGGGAATGGCGATTTTGTGCTGGAAACAGGCCACAAGAACCCCCGGATAGCGCTCCAGGCAGTCCAGCATATTGGCCTGGAATTTTTCATGGCGCTCCTTTTGGAATTCAACGGCATCCGCACCCTCTTTAATACCCGGATATTCAATGGCCGGCAATGTCATGGGGGTCTGGTCTTCGGGCACGGCCACCCGGATGAGATAATCATCCGGCTCTGCCCCGGAAGAAAGATCATACAGCCGGTTGAACTGCTCTTGGGTTAAGCGGTCCCGGATCACATTGCCCGTGGAGATGCTGATTTGGCTGACCACCACCTCGTCGGCCCAGGATACCGGTTCCACAAGGCAGGGAACCGCCGTGTTCTCCGAGGTGTTGCGCTGCTTGACCGCAAACAGGCCACGAAGCGCGTCATTGTCAAACAGATCCAGAAGATAGCTGGTCTTAAATGATTTATCTGTGCCCGTAATGTGGATATATACGGGCAAATCCGTTTCCGGTGCCGTTTTCAAGCACATTTGGCAGCGTTCAATGACCTTGTCCACCCGATCTCTCTGCCGGGCCGGCAACTCGGCAAGCTGCTGAACAACCTCCTTGATGCCGTTCTGGATTTTCAAAAGCCGGTCTGTGTTGTCAAACATATGATTAAATAAAACTCCTTGATACTGATTTTTTCAAAACGTTTGGACCTAGGGAATTTTCACAATCTGATAATTTCCGTCTTTGGCCTTTACGATTTTAAGCTCGGTGTCGTTGGCCTCGATGGTCATGTCCGTAATGTCATGACGGAAACACAGGGTGATGCTGTCCCTGGATACCATAAAAGTAAACGGGTTGAACAGGTTGACACTGGCCTTTTCAAAGGTGGTTGAGGTGCCGTCTCTGAACGTTGCCTTAAAGCTGTCCAAGGGCTCAAACAAGCGGATGATATTGGTGGTGCCAGGCGTAATAGTGACGGCCTGGACCGAGAAACTGTCATCCTTGGAAAGCTGAATCAAAGTGGTATTAAACTGGATGGGGTCCCGCTTTAAAGAGACATTTGCTTGTTGTTCAAAGGATGACTTGGTGATCAAGTTGGACAGCACCAGGCTTGTGATGGGATCATTGGTCTGGATACCGTATTTTCCCTTTGCATCCCCCATGAGCAGTTCCCGGTGGACATTGACCTTAATCCGGTTCTGGGAGACCCTGGACAAATTCAGGGTGTTGATCCGCTTTTGAATGATCCCAAGCTGATTGGTCTGGCCGGTTTCGGTGCTGAAATAGCTCAGGGTGCTGTCCGATAGCTTCAGTCCAGCGGCCTGGTTGTCATCAAACGCATACCAGGCCATGTCCGAAGGCAGCCCCTTGTCCGCCAGCGCCAGGTGTCCGATACGTTTGGGCACCAAAGTGGCGTTTCCCTGGTGAAAAAAGGCTGCAAAATCAAGATTACCGGAACTGTTGCTCCGGGTGAGCAGGTACCAGGATTTACCATTAAGTTTTGTGTCAATGCGGAGGGGAGTAAACGTGTATACATTTTCCAGAAAGCCTTTCATCTTGTAGCTGATGCGGTCACTGGCCATCAGTTCTGAAAAGGCATTTTCATCCCGGATCTTTTTAAAATCATGGTAGGAGATCATGTTCCGCTTCATGTAATTGGAGATTTCGGTGTGCCTGATGTTTAAATCCCCGACCTTGAAATAAAAAATATTGGAGGCATACCCGGACTGGATGGTTGAATAAATCCGCGCCTGACGCATGAATTCCGTGCCTGCCAGAACCTCCCTGCGGGAGCTGATCAATTCACCAACCTGACTGTTATAATTAAAATATACATACAAAATAAGCCGATTGCCCCGGTTCATGTCCGTCTCCCCGTCCTGACGGTAATCGGGTAGGGTCATGGTATGCAGCATGGACGAAACATATTCGGTTTTTAAAAGCTTTTTAGCCACATCTTTTTGTTCCGGCTCTCCCTTGGATAGCCAGGCATACAAATCGGGAAATACGGATTCATAAAACTGCATTTCAGGACCGGAAGCCTTGCCGATGCTGCTGATAAAGGGAATCGTTTTTACCAGGTTGCCATATTTGAATCCGGAAAAAACGGCCAGAAAAATAAACAAAAGCGCTGCAATCCAGGGAAACCAGCGGCGTTTCATGTTGCTGATGCCTTTTTGCTTCTGGAGCATCGAAAGCAAGGATGTGACGCGTTCCTTACCCATATAGGTGTCATCATGCACCACGTTGCCCCCGTAAGCCACAAGGCTCCTCTTTTTATCCGCAGGCCGAAAAAAGGCCCAAGCATACCCGATATTATCGCCTCTGGCAACGCGGACCGTCAGATAATCCACCAGGGCTTTGCGTTCCGAGCCGGTGAGCTTATTAATGGATACGGGTTCCATGTCCGGGTCAAGCTCGATCATCCCATTCACCGGAATAATCCGAATTTCCATCTGGGGGGCAATACTCTGGTAGCGTCGGACATCTTGGAAAAAAGTGCACTCCGGAGGGATCTGTGCCTTGTATATTAATGGGCTGTCACTGACTTTTATAAGCGACAGTTCAAACTCGTTTAAACGTGCCATATGGGGGTAATTCTCCTTAAGCAGTAGCTTTGTTCTTTTTAGCGTATCTTTTTTATCACTACCGTCCTGATAAAGCAAAAAAACATATCATATAAGTGACTGAAAAAACAGGGTTGAAAAAAGGAAAAAATGATTTAAGCAAAACGTGTTGGCCTGCATGGCTGCGGTTGATACAAGTATATTCATTGTCAAAATCGTTGATTTTTCAATTTCAAAGGCGCATAACCTTTTCAGTAGCCTATTCACCCCAGTGAAATTTAAAAATTTATGAAAAAAGTTGATACAATAATTGTCGGGGCGGGATTAAGCGGCATGGCTTGTGCCGCCCAGCTTGTGGCGCAAAATAGATCCGTGGTTGTTCTGGAAGCCAGATCCAGGATCGGGGGTAGAATTTTATGCCCGACACATCGAAGTTTTTTTGCAGATTTAGGTCCTTCCTGGTTCTGGCCCATGGTCAACCCCGAAGTATCCGACCTGGTGCAGGAGCTGGGATTAAAAAGCTATCCCCAGTTCGAACAGGGGCTGGCATTGTTTGAAACCAAAACGGGCGATGTTCAGACCGTGTCCGGCTGCCCCATGGAACCGCCGGCCTTCCGCCTTGAAGGCGGCATGATAGCCCTTATCAAGGGACTGTTTGAACAAATTGGGACGCAGATCATCCGGCTGGATCACCCGGTATGTGAAATCCTGCGTCTGGACAATGGGTGCAGGGTTTCGGTGGGACATCTTGACCAGCCGCCCAGGCATACACTTTCCGCATCCAATGTCATTATCGCCCTGCCCCCCAGGCTTGCAGCCCGGTCTATTCTATTTACCCCGGACCTTTCTTATGGCCTAACCCAGGCCATGCTGAAGGCATCCACCTGGATGGCCGGGCATGCCAAATTCTTTGCCCTGTATGATAAGGCCACCTGGCGCAGCATGGGACTTTCCGGCCAGGCGTTCAGCCAACGCGGCCCCCTGGGGGAGATCCATGACGGGTCCGGTGCCGGTGATAGTCCCTATGGACTGACAGGCTTTGCAGGCATTCCAGCCCTGAGAAGAAAGGATAAAAAAACCATGTCCCGGGCCATCCTTGCCCAGCTTGTACAGCTTTTCGGAACCGATGCAGAACAGCCCCAGGCCCTTTATTACAAAGACTGGGCCAGAGAATCGTTTACGGCCACGGAATACGACAAAAAATCCAGCCACAACCATCCTGAATTTTACCCGCCAGGCGGCAGAACAAGTACCTGGAACAACACACTTCACTTTGCAGGCAGCGAAACCGCAGGCCAATTCGGCGGTTACCTTGAAGGGGCCCTTGTCAGCGCCCGGCGGGCGACGAATGCGGTGTCAGGCAAATGAATTGATAAAAAACAAGCTCTTACAGATTATAGTTCTCTATTTTGCTTGACATCGTGCAAGCGGCCATCCAAAATGATGAACATCATATTTCTTAAAATTCAGAAAAGATAAAAAAATCCAGGAGAAAAAAAATGCTGATGACAAACACCGAAGAAATTCCAGGCAAAAGAACAACGGCATTCCATGGGGTGGCGTCGGGCAGTACGGTGCGGGCCAAACATGTGGGCCGGGACCTGATGGCATCATTTAAAAACATTTTCGGCGGTGAGCTTAAGGGGTACACCGAGCTTTTGCAGGAATCCCGGGAACAGGCCATTGAACGGATGCTTTCCCAGGCCAAGCAGATGGGGGCCAACGCCGTTGTCAATGTCCGCTTTTCAACCTCATCCGTAGCGGCAGGAGCAGCCGAACTATACGTTTACGGCACGGCCGTTACAGTGGAGTAAGCCATGGAACAACTGATATTTTTTATCATTTTAATCATGCTGGGCTATTTTTTCGGTCGCAGGGCCGAATCAAAGCATTACCGATCCATTGAAGCGCGGGAAGAGTTCTGGCTGACCCGGCCGACCAGCACATTCAAAACGATTAGCAATTCAGGGCGCACCATCCGAAAAAGCGAACTGGTCTCCGGCAATGTGGTCATCTCCGTGGACTATTTCAAACGAATTGCAGCAGGCCTGCGCAATCTTTTCGGTGGTGAAGTCCGCGTGTATGAAACCCTGGTGGACCGGGCCCGGCGTGAGGCGTTACTGCGCCTGCATGAATCCTGCGGCGATGCAGATGAAATCATAAATATACGCCTGGAGACCTCATCCATTTACAAAGGCAAAAGAAAACAGGTTGGGTCCGTGGAGGTCCTGGCCTTTGGAACGGCTGTTTATTTTGAACAAAACTGATGGATTATAAGCCGACGCGGCCCGAAAACAACGACAATATTACCCGGGACAGCCCAGTCAAAGAGGCACTGGTCCTGTTGTCCGGTGTGCTTGCCTTTTTTCTTGTTGCCTATTGTATGCTCGGATTTCTGGTGGACTGGGCCATCAGTCGCATTTCGCCAAAAATGGAAGCTGCGATCTTTTCCGGGTTTCAAGTCCCTTCGGGCCTGGGGACCCCGGAAGATCTGTCCTGCCAGGCATCGCTTCAGCATCTTACGAATGAATTACGAAAATGCTGTGATATCAATTATCCTGTGAAAATTATCGTCATCCCCTCGGATACAGCCAACGCCATTGCACTTGCCGGGGGCACCATCGTTGTTTTTTCAGGAATTTTTGACATGGTCCGTTCGGAAAACGGTATTGCCTTTGTGCTGGCCCATGAACTGGGACATTTCAAACATCGTGATCACCTCCGGGGCATGGGCCGCGGCATTGTACTCACAGCGCTTTCGGCCCTTTTAACAGGATCCGGTTCAAGCATCACCCAACTGACGGCACCGGGTATCCACCTGACCCAGGCCCGGTATTCCCGGCAGCGTGAAGCCATGGCCGATGCCCAGGCCCTGGAAACAATGGCCTGTTACTATGGCCATGCCGGCGGTGCCACTGAATTTTTCCAAGCCATGGGAGCAGCGGATGATCCTGGGCGGTTCATGGCGTATTTTGCGTCCCATCCCGAGTGCGAGTCCCGCATTGCCGCACTGAAAAAAGCGATTCAGGAGCAGCATTTTGACATCCGGCCCGTGAAGCCCCTACCGCCGGAATTAAAGCATCTCCCTTCGGGTAAACTGTGAGCTGATAGCTGATAGCTGATAGCTGATAGCTGATAGCTGATAGAAAACTCCTATATTATTTAATTAATGTCCATTACATAATAGACAATGCCCCCTTCATCCTTACGCCTTTCCGTTATGACACATCGAGAACAGGACCTATCAACGACTTTATACGAATGGGGCGCCTTAACTTTTGTCTTGGATTGAATGTGCTTCGATATATCTAACGTAGAGATAGGCTCGGACTTATTTGAAATCTGTTCCAAAGTTTCCAGTTCTTCAACAAGCAGTTTGTTTGAATTTTCCAACGCCTCGATTTCAAGCTCTTTTGCTGAGATATCATGATGTATCTGGTCCTGACGCTCAAACCACTCATTAATTTTTTCCCCTGCATTTTTCGCTTTTTTTTCCAATTTTCGAATCGCATCAGAAATGCTTTTTAATTCAACAACATCGTTTATTCCGTTTAAAGCGAACCTCTTTTTCTCAAATTCTCGAATCTCTATCTGGGCACGATCCTGGATATGTGCATTCTCGGTTATGGTTCCGTGAAGCCACTTGTCCACCTCTTTCATCTGACTGATCTCCGATGCAAGCTCTTGGATTATATCCCGGTTCACAGAAAGCTTGGATTTTATCTTATCACCTAAACGAATTAAATGTTCATCCACCCCCACAGTCAGAACCGATGGCGCTGCAGATTCATTTCCCACTGTTCCGGCCTTAATCCCAAGCTTTGCCGACAAGGTCGAATTAAAAATGACGCCCCTTTCATTGTTGCAGGCCCCGCTCAGATAAATCGTAGAATCAACAATCTCTTTTTGAACCGTCAAATCGCCAAACGAATTTATTGTTGAGTTGTGAATGTATTTGGCCTGGATATTGCCTTTAACATTGATAAGCTTTGTATCAATAATACCCGTTGAAACGTTTAAATCCCCTGACAAATCGACCTGTGCGCCGCAAATTTCCTTGGCTGTGAGCGAAACGCACTTAACCTTAAAACCTTCCTTAACCGTACCCGGAACAATGACATTGCCATTGAAGTCAATATTACCGGTTTCAAACCCCACATCGCCTTCTACCTTGAATTCCTTGTTGACCGAGACAACCCCCATAACATCCAAATGCGGTTCGCCCGGTGTGGTTGAAAAAATTGCAGTCTTTTCTTCATTAAACCGTGTACCCGGGCCTGCAGAGAAAGCCGGGTCCACAGGCTCTGGCACAGGGATTTCCATCCCTGTAACATCCAGACCGGGTTTCCCCGGCTCAGCGAGGATCTTGGAGGCCAACAGAATATCCTCTTCCACATGGGGAACTTCTCCCCTGTCCCTATAATCTATGCTTCCATCCGGATTCAATCTGCCTGCGCGCTTGAAATTGATTGGGAAAGAATAATGAATTTCTCCCTGGGTTGGCGGAACGGGCTGTTTTCCTTCAGCAATAAGTAATTTTTCTCCTTTTCCGGCATTCCCATAAAGCCACTCTTCGATGGACGCGTCTTCTACGATGCCAAAAATAACACCGTTTTTTTGAAGAAACTGTTCTACCATATAGACTGTCATCGTTTTCGGAGCATCTTTCCCAAGCCGAAGATAAGCCTGTATCCTATTATCTGAGAAATCAATTGTAAAATTTGTTAAGCAATCCGGCTGTTTTGCGTCCGAAACAGGCTCTGGGTAACGATTGGCCTGCCAAACCATTACATTCAAAAGCGCCGGGGTCAGCAGGCCGGCAAGGAATTCGTATTCAGAGACATCAATGTTTTCATCCAATTGATCGGTATGGGGTGTCAAGGCGTCGACGATATCTCTTTCTGAAAGCGTAAATGCTTCGGACTGACCTCTTTTGGAAAAAATGCTAAAAAAAATATCCCTGACACGTTCTTTTATATCATCAAACGCCTGCCTGAAGCCCAATGAATTAAAACTGATATTTTCTTTTTCCAAAAGGGTTTTAAGCTCTGGGCCGCGTTCTAATTCATCTTCCCCGAAAAGGCTTTTGAGCCTGGATTCCAGAACTCTGATTTCCTTTTCTTTTTGTTGAATCTGGGCCGCATACAGCGTCTCTTTTTTTCTTAGATTGCCGGCTATCTGAAACAGCTGTTTATTCTGACGCTGGATGGTTTTCTGCAAATTTTGTATTTTTCTGCCGGCTTCGTATTCATCATGCCGCAGTCTGACCTGAACAAAAAGGTCTTCATCCGTAACCGGCAGGGGCAGGCAGGCATGAATCCCGGCAGAATTTATTGCATTAACAAAAGAGGGCAGCGCAGAAGGGGCTGCCACCAGGAGTCGCTGGGTTTCCGGAGAAATTTCTTTGGCCTCTGCCAGAATGGTCTTTTGTCCTTTTTCTATTTCAACATATCCCTCAATAATCAAAAAATATGGCGAGGACGAATTCTGGGCCAGGCGTTGCAGGCCATCAGCCGTAGATTTAAAACAATCCACCCGAAAACCTTTTTCCGATAAAAGTCCGGTTTTCTTTTCAAGGATTCCTTGCGGATCAATTATCAGAATTTTATTTTCCTGTTGTTTGGTTTCGATGGTAAACGCCCCTTTGCCTTAGGAACGCGAAAAAAACCTACACCTCTTTCGAGTCCCTTAACTGCAAAATAAAATTACACTTTGTGGTTCAGTTCGTTCTTTGTCGGCATAAAGAACCCGTTACGGGCGGCAAGGTCTTTAAATTTCAGAAAAAAATCTTTCATCACAGCCCGGTAGCATAACGCGATCCTGTCTTGTTCAAGCATCTGATTTTCCTCAAGCAAGTTTTCTATCTGTTCGAGATAATTTGCCTCATCACCCCCTTTTTCCAATCGTTTTTTTAACTGAATGATCTGTTTTTCTTTTCGAATAATAACCTGTTTATGGGCAGCCGCCTTTTGTTTAAGCTCCTGGCTTAAATTATACAGGCGGGTGTTTTGTTTTTTAGCCAGCGCAAACAGGTTTCGGTTCTCAACAACCAATTCGTAATATTGCAATCCCGACTTAATCATCTCCAATAAGTCATCATTATCCCAGGGTTTTGTAATAAACCGATGAACAGCGCCGCGATTCACCGCATCTGAAATCGCATTGATATCTGCATAGCCGGTGATCAGGAACCGGACAGTCTCCGGAGTAATCGCCCTGGCCTTCTCCAAAAACTGGGTGCCTTCCATTCCCGGCATCCTCTGATCCGAAAGTATTATGGAAAGCGGGACCTCTAACTTTTGAATAAAATCCAACGCCTGGGTACCGGACGCCGCGTAAAAAGAACGGACGCCGATTTTTTTAACCAAACGTTCAAGCGCTTTCCCTATTTTCTCTTCATCATCAACGATCAGAATCGTATGATTAAACCCCTTGGTCATTTGGCTCCCATAAAAAATGGCATTAGAATCATTAATTTCTGATAATTTTTCGTGAAATTTATTACCTGAAAATAAGTTTAAGTCATTTTAAATTTTTTCTCAAGAGACTAAAATCACGAATCAGGGGAGTCCCATGGAACTTGCCATGTACAAAAGCTTGGCGCACTTTCCCACTGCACTATCTCCAAAATATAAGTTACGACGCAGTTTAGATTCAGCCCGAACGCTGGGATTTACAAAAATTATTTCCCTCGCCGTGAAACAAGGAAATTAAACTGTCAGCAATTTTTAATTGTACAATTAGCCCAGTTAAAATAAACTAAAAAATATTTTATTTTAGTTTCATTGGGGAACAAACCATGACAGAGGGCGCTGATAAAGCTACGATTCTCATTGTGGATGATGTCCCGGACAACATTACCGTCCTGACCAACATCCTGGCCGACTACAACCTAAAAGCGGCAAACAGCGGGGCTAAAGCCCTGGAAATAGCATCGCGTTTCCGACCGGACATTATTCTGCTGGACATAATGATGCCTGGAATGGACGGCTATGCTGTCTGCACGCGCCTGAAGCGTGATCTTCATACCAAAAACATCCCTGTAATTTTTGTCACGGCAATGGATGAGGTGACGGATGAGGCCCGAGGATTTGCACTGGGCGCGGTTGATTATATAACAAAACCCGTCAGCCCTCCGGTGGTCCGGGCAAGGGTGAAAACGCATCTAAACCTGTACGACCAAAACAAGGCACTGGAATATCTGGTTCACGAACGGACAAAAGAACTACACAAAAGCAGGCTTGAAATTATTCGTCGATTAGGCCTTGCCGCAGAATACAAAGATAACGAAACGGGTATGCATGTCATTCGTATGAGTTATTACTGCAAGGTCATGGCAACGGCAATCGGTATGAGTGACCAAGAGGTTGAGTTGATATTAAATGTATCCCCCATGCACGATATCGGTAAAATCGGCATTCCGGACATTATCCTTGGCAAGCCGGGAAAGCTGGATGCCCAGGAAATAGCCATCATGGAGCAGCACACGGAAATCGGCGCCAAAATCATAGGAGAACATCATAATCCACTTTTGGATATGGCAAGGGCAGTAGCGTTGACCCACCACGAGAAATGGGACGGCACGGGCTATCCCCAGGGCCTTAAAGGGGATAATATTCCTCTCGCGGGTCGTATTGTCGCTGTCGCGGATGTTTTTGATGCTCTTGTCAGTGAACGGCCCTATAAAAAAGCGTGGCCCGTTGAAAAGGCTGTGGCAGAGATAAAAAAAGAGTCGGGGAAGCATTTTGACCCTAGACTGGTGGATGTATTTGTGGCGAATCTGGACGAAATCATCAAACTGTCCCAACTAAATGCAGATCCGGATTAAAAGCCAGGAGGATCGTGAGGCTACGTAATTTTTCCATACTATCTATTCTTGTTGTTATATCTTTTTTCATTCTATTTCAGCTACTTGCCACGGAATCCATCGTCAAAGAGGGGTTTCAAAAGCATGAGGATTAACATGCACGATTGCTGGAGAACGCTGCCGGACGCGCACTGGACATCAATCTCTTTAATCTGGACCAACTGTTAATCGACTGGATCAACCGGGATGATTCGTATGATTTCGTGCAGACCCCAGAGATGTCCGCAAAAGAATGGACACCCTGACCGGGCAGTATAACAGATTCAAAACAGAACAAATCCTGCTCAATGAGTTCGATCGATTTAAACGGTACGGTGAGAATATTTGCGTGATTATGCTCGATATTGATAAGTTCAAGGATGTCAATGATACGTTCGGGCACAATTGTGGTGATGAGGTGCTAACCGAGCTGTGTTCTCTGGTAAGTAAAAATTTACGGCGTGTGGATGTATTCGGTCGGTGGGGTGGAGAAGAATTTGTCGTGATCTGTCCCGGGACATCTCTGGAAAGTGGTGCCAAGATTGCTGATAACTTAAGATCCAGAGTTGAAGCCCATTCCTTTACCCCTGTTCCTAAAGTCACGGTCAGCCTTGGTGTCAGTGCATTCCAGAGAAATGAACATGCATACAGCGATGCTCTGAAGCGGGCTGACGTTGCATTGTATGAATCAAAACGCACAGGCAGAAACCGTGTGTGCAGCAGAAGTGATGATAAGAAGAGCTTCTGCTGCATATTTGCACCACGCCGGGCCATGTTTATGGGATGTTCAAGTCGGCCCGTGAACGGCGGTCAATTAGGAAGACCTGTGAACGGAGCATGGTGGGCCATATATTCGATCTGCTTTTATTTAGTGCCCGACCGAAAACCATAAATTTTGCCGATTACGGCGTTGGTCTAAAATTTTAATCCTCGAAATACTTCATGTATTCCCCCGGTTAAAATTTCAGCCCGCCTTGTACTCAACAAAACTTCCAGGTTTTCGTTCAGGCACTATTTAATCATCCGTATATTTTTTACGAATTTTGAGTATTTCGCTTTTAATGGAAAAAAATGCGTCCACGACTTGCGGATCGAACTGATGCCCCCGGTTTTCTGCAATGATCCGTAAAGAAACATCCAGGGAAAAAGGAGCTTTATAAGGACGTTTCGTGGTCAGTGCGTCAAAAACATCCGCCACGGCGATGATTCTTCCCTCCAGTGGGATTTCCCTCTCTTTAAGCCCCCTTGGGTATCCCTTCCCATTCCACCATTCATGATGCGTCAGGGCGATGGTCTCGCCGAGCCTGATAAATCCCGTCTTTGAATTTTCCAGAATCTTTGCGCCAATCAAGGTGTGTTGTTTCATGGTAGAAAACTCATCAGCCGTCAGCTCTCCCGGCTTCAGAAGAATACTGTCGGGAATACCAATTTTCCCCACATCATGCATGGGGGCGGCATAGAGGATGGATTCCACAGTTTTTTCGGACAGCCCCATTTTACGTGCAATGGCTGCGGAGTAGTTGCTCATGCGATAGATATGGGATCCCGTGTCTTCGTCCCTGTATTCAGCCGCCTTTGAGAGAATGTGAATCGTCTCAAGAGAACTTTCCTTAATTCTTAAAAAAGCATTTTCCAGTTGCTGTGTCCTCTTGGCAACTTTCTCTTCCAGTATTTGATTCTGATTGTAAAGGGCCATGTGGGTTTTTACCCGCTGCCGAACGATGGGCGGACTGACCGGTTTGATGATGTAATCCACGCAACCGCAGGCGAATCCTTTTTCCTCCTCCTTGACGCTGGACAGCGCGGTAACAAAAATGACCGGAATTTGCCGCGTGAGCGGGTCTTTCTTCAAGAGGCGACAAACGTCATAGCCATCTATGCCAGGCATTTGAATATCCAGGAGGATAAGGTCCGGTGGATCGCCCTGCGCCACGATACGCAGCGCCTTTTCTCCGGTGGTGGCGATTTTGAGCCGGTAGTTTTTCTGTAAAATACCCACCATCACATCTATATTCTCAGGGCTGTCCTCGACGATCAAAATTGTCCGCTTTCTGTCTTGATTTTCCATACGATTACCTTTCTATCGCCGACAAAACCTCATAATGGGCCGAAAGAGCCCCTTCAAAATCGTATTTCTGCAACTGTTTTTCCACCTTTTCCAATGCCCCCGTAACCGAAGTGCCTTTCAAAGCGATTTTGATTTCATCCAATTTCCCTATCGCTTCCAGATCGCTCTCTTTCAGGTATGCCTCGAACGCTGTCAACAGGGGCAGCACGGTATCCACATCAATGGGAGAACTTCCCGCCTTTTCACCTATTATTTTACAAACTCGCTGGTCCATTTCACAGCCATCCTCCGCCCAAACAGCCGGTACTTCATTTTTCACGGCGACACGTTCCACGTCAAATTCCACGGAAAAGGAAAACTTGCTCCCTATTCCGGAGGTGCTTTGTACTGCCAATTTACCCTGCATGAGTTCGACAAGTTGCTTGCTGATGGCCAGCCCCAGGCCCGTCCCCCCGTATTTACGCGTAGTGGAGGTGTCCGCTTGGGTAAATGCGTCAAACAGGGTATCCAACTGGTCGGCGCATATGCCGATACCTGTATCCTTTACGGAGAAATGAAGCCGCACCTTTCTGGGGGTCTGTTTTTCCAGTAAGGCCTTGATGAAGACATCTCCGCTTTCCGTGAACTTTACGGCATTTTCAGCAAGGTTAAGCAGCACTTGTTTTAGCTTGGGGCCATCCCCCACAAGTGATTCAGGAATTTTCGAATCAAGGTCGAACAGGACCTTAAGTTTTTTTTGACCCAAAAATTCAGATAAAACATGGTCTTTCACCTGGGACATGATCTCACTGAATTGAAACGCCGCCTTTTTTACCTGCATTTTACCGGTATCGATTCTGGCATAATCCAATACTGAATTAAGGAGGATCATCAACGCCCCGGCAGCCTCACTAATCTTTCCCAGGTAGCTTTGTTGCTCGGAAGTCAGCTGGGTGTCCAGTGCCAGTTGTGACATGCCGATAATGTGGTTCATGGGGGTACG
>Ga0193962_1000768_pt1 | contig 14991 bp, 19 predicted proteins | sample FB_5_MG_FD_140335 | JGI IMG/M metagenome (GOLD analysis project Ga0193962, IMG submission 140335) | Microbial mat bacterial communities from the Broadkill River, Lewes, Delaware, United States - FB_5_MG | ecosystem: Environmental > Aquatic > Freshwater > River > Microbial mats | place: USA...
CTCAAAATAATCAGATTATATCAGTCACGCATTTACCACAAATCGCTGTGTTTGCAGACCATCATTTAATCATTGAAAAGGAAACTGGACAAAATCATGCGACGACTAGAATTGTTCACGGAGAAGGTTCTCATATCAAAAGAGAACTTGGACGATTGGTTGCTGGCAAAACCATTTCTGTAAATACCTTGAAGCATGTTGAAGAAATGATGAGTAATGCCTTCAAAAAGAAGTTGTAGATAGTTTCTAAATGTTGATTATAAAAGTTTCATTATTTTAAGTATTTATTTTAAAATATTGTCATTATATTATAAAATTTTCAAAATTTTATGCAATAAATTATGAAACCTGGGTATAATAACTATATTATGATACCCAGTGTATAAGGGGTTATCAAATGAAAGAAGTTATGTTAGCTTATCGAACACATCTTGTGAAAGACAGAAAACTTGCAGTTAATTCTGTTACATCTTACATAAGAGATATAGAAAAGTTTCAACATTATATAGGTCAAGTTCACAAGAAAGAAACTATTCTTGAAGCGAACAAAACACATGTTATGTCCTATGTAATGCATCTACAAGACCAAGGAATGGCACGTACAACGATTTTAAGAAATGTTGCGTCTATTCGGTCGTTATATAACTACTGTGAAAAGAAACGTATGATTGATGACAATCCCGCGGATCAAATTCATACACCAAAAGCCGAAAAAAAGGCACCTGTTATTTTGACGTTTGAGCAAGTGGAACGTTTACTTACGCAACCAGATAAATCAACAGTGGCTGGTTCTAGAGATACTGCTATGCTAGAGTTATTGTATGCGAGTGGCATACGCGTTAGTGAACTAATGGCTTTAAATGTAGGTGATATAGATTTAGATTTAAGCTTTGTTAAATGTAATTCTGGATCTAAGTCACGTGTGATTCCAGTAGGTAGAATGGCAAAAGATGCATTAACAAAATATTTAGGAATATATCGTGAACAGTTACTACAAGGCGATAATGATGCGTTATTTTTAAATTACTATGGCAAACGACTTTCAAGGCAAGGCTTTTGGAAGATTATTAAAGGTCATTGTAAAGATGCTGATTTAACCGATTCTGTCACGCCGCATACTTTACGACATTCATTTGCTTCACATTTGATTCAAAATGGTGCCGATTTGAAATCTGTTCAAGAACTTCTTGGGCATTCTGATATTTCAACTACACAAATGTATGTTGCGTTAAACAAGAAGAAAGTTAATGAAGATTATTTAAAAGCACATCCAAGAGCCTAAAGGGCTCTTTTTTGGTTAGATAAATAATAAGATGAATTAAGGAGGGTACAAATGATTAATAGAGTAATTTTAATGGTTATTGACAGTGTTGGAATTGGTGAAATGCCTGATGCAGAAGCATTTGGTGATAAAGGGTGTAACACACTAAAAAGTATTTCTACAACAGAAGGTGGCATCAACATACCACATCTAGAAGCACTAGGTATGGGAAACATTGATGGTATTGACTATTTGAAGAGTGAGTCAGCTGCAAAAGGTGCTGTTGCAAGAGTTGGAGAAGCATCACGTGGTAAAGACACGACGACTGGTCACTGGGAAATTGCAGGACTAAGAATTGATACACCTTTTCAAACATACCCTGATGGATTTCCGCCGAGAGTGATGGATTTATTTGAAGAGAAAATTGGTCGTAAAACGCTTTGTAACAAACCCGCTTCAGGAACAGTAATTCTTGATGAACTTGGCGAAGAACATATGAAGACAGGCATGCCAATTATATATACTTCAGCGGATAGTGTTTTCCAAATTGCCGCACACGAAGAAATTATTCCACTTGATGAATTATACAAAATGTGTGACATCGCCAGAGAAATATTAATGGGTGAAGATCAAGTCGCACGTGTTATTGCACGACCGTTTGTTGGCAAGCCAGGTGCCTTCGAAAGAACACCTAATAGAAGAGATTATTCACTTAAGCCTTTTGAGCCAACAATACTGAATACATTAGAAGATAATAAACTTGATGTTATTGCTGTTGGTAAGATTGTTGATATTTTCAATGGCTACGGTATTACAGAAGATATTCATACAGTTAGTAATATGGATGGTGTAGATCAAACAATTAATTACATGAAGCAAGGTAACAAAGGCTTAATTTTCACAAATTTAGTGGATTTTGATGCTAAGTTTGGTCATAGAAGAAATGTTCTTGGTTATAAAGAGGCACTAGAAGAGTTTGATGCACGTTTACCAGAAATAATGGAGCATATGACAGATGGTGATGTTCTTATGATTACAGCAGACCATGGAAATGACCCTGGGTATCCAGGAACAGATCATACAAGAGAATATATTCCGCTAGTAGTATTTGGCAAAGAAATTTCAGCAGGTGTTAACTTAGGAACCCTTAATACCTTCTCTGATATTGCAGCGACAATCGCAGATATGTTTAAAATAGAAGCCCCTAAGAACGGTACGAGCTTCTTGTCGAAATTATAGGAGGCAATGAATATGAGAATGTATGATGTAATCGCTAAGAAAAGAGATGGCGGTAAATTAACAAAAGAAGAAATTGATTTTTTTATTGAAGGCTATACAAAAAATGAAGTTCCTGATTATCAAGCATCAGCTCTAGCAATGGCAATCTTCCTTCAGGGAATGGATACTGAAGAAACGACACATTTGACAAGTGCCATGATGCATTCAGGTGATACGATTGATTTAACAGATATTAATGGCATCAAAGTAGATAAACATTCAACGGGTGGTGTTGGTGATACAACAACGCTTGTATTAGGACCGCTTGTGGCTGCCTGTGATGTACCTGTAGCTAAAATGTCAGGACGTGGACTTGGACATACTGGTGGAACTTTAGACAAACTAGAAGCAATTCCTGGTTTTAACATTAACCTTTCTATTGACGAATTTATTGATGCTGTAAACAAGCATAAAATTGCTGTTATTGGTCAAACAAAAGATATTGCACCAGCTGACAAGAAACTTTATTCTCTTAGAGATGTAACCGCTACAGTTGATAATATCAGCTTAATTTCTGCAAGTATTATGAGTAAGAAATTAGCAGCAGGGAGTGACGCAATTGTTTTAGATGTAAAAATGGGTAGTGGTGCTTTTGTAAAAACATTTGAACAAGCAGAATTACTTGCTAAAACAATGGTAGAGCTTGGGACAGCTATTGGTAGAAATGTCATTGGCGTTATTACAAGCATGGAACAACCTTTAGGGGAAGCGATTGGTAACTCTTTAGAAGTTATTGAAGCAATTGAAACTTTAAAGGGAAAAGGTCCTGAAGATTTAACAGAATTGTGTTTAACATTAGGGGCAAATATGTTACTATGCGCTGAACGCGTTGAAACATTTGAAGAGGGAGTTGCTTTACTTCAAGAAAAAATTAAAAATGGACAAGCTCTAGGGAAATTTAGAGAATTTATAGAAACACAAAGTGGTAATCCAGCAGTTGTAGATGATTATAGATTAATGAAAGAAGCTACAACAGTTGTAGAATATACAGCTTCCGCTGACGGTTATATCCACGACACTAAAGCTGATGAAATTGGGATTGCCTCAATGATTTTAGGTGCTGGTAGAGAATCTATTGATGATGTTATCGATATGTCAGCAGGTATCCTTTTAAAGAAAAAGGTTGGCGATCAAGTTAAAAAAGGCGATTTAATAGCAACGCTTTATACAGATGCGCCTGAAAAATTAGAAAATGCCAAAGCATTGCTTGACGATGCGATTAAGATTTCTGCAAACCACGTAGAGAAGCCAAAGTTAATCAAAGCTATTGTTTATAAAGATAAAACAGTTATGTTATAAATCCATATTTAATTTAGACAGATAACCAGTTTGTTCGAATAGTGATATTCAAACAAGCTGGTTTTAGTTTTGCCGTTAGAGCTAAAGATACCTACCGGTTAGTTGTTTGATAAATACTGATTTATAGCAACTTGTTCAAAGATAAGAAATTTGATAAAATAATATTAGTAATAGATTTAAAAAGGAGGGTGGCTATGTCAGTACCAACGTTAATAAAAATTTTTGATGCCTCTTATCAACTGATGGGTGAAAAAGGTTACGAAAAAATGAGCATGAATGCGATTGCAGCGGGTGCTGGTATAACAAAGCCAAGTCTTTATTATTACTTTAAATCCAAAGAAGATTTGATTCTAGGCTTGCTTGATGAAATAAGTAAAACCATAGATATGGGACAACATTATAAATTGATGGAATGGACACAAGATAACTTTGGGGTAAGATTTAGAGCTCTTGGACGCGTCATGATTGATGAGTATAAAAATGATATGCTTTTTTCTTGTGTTATGAAGCAATTTTCAATTTTAGCTTTAACTAATAATATAGTTGCAGATAAACTTATAGAGATAAATGCAGTACAGCGTAAGCATTTCGAGGGTATTTTACAACACGGCGCTTCGTGTGGTGTTGTAGATCCTGCGTCAATTGAGACTTGTATTGAATTTCTTATTCTAACAATGCGTGGCATAAGCGAAGAAATACCAGTAGCACCCGATAAAGGCTACAGTGAAATTTGGGGCTTAGCAGTTAAAGCGGTTATTTCAAGACGCTTAGCTTATTAATTTATGATATAATGAGGTCTTGTAGACTAAGGAGAACCTATGAATTTTGATGATACATTAAAAAAATTAGAAAAAAATTTTAACGCATACATACAGCGTTATATATTACAGCAGAAACTAAATAAGTTGTTAGATCCAATATTTGACAATTTCATATCATATGACATAAAATATTATATTGTTGGTGGTATCATAAGAGATTATGTTCTTGGGAGAACGCCTATTGATATAGATATTGCTTATGAAGGCGATTTTGACGAGCTTGTTAAGTATTTAAAATGGCACTGTAAATATCACTATGTTGTTAATGCATCCTTTAAGACTATTAAAATTTATTATAACAATAATGAAATTGATTTTGTGAATTGTCGCTCAGAGCGATATCTTGGACCTGGCGTATTGCCACAAGTAAAATCAGATTCGATTTACGAAGATATGAGACGTCGTGATTTGACTGTAAATTCAATTGCTTACTCTATGTCGGAACAGCGCTTTATTGATATCTTTGACGGTTTAAGAGATATAAAAAGTAAGCTGATTAAGTTGAACTATGCGGATTCTTTAATTGATGATCCAACAAGACTATTTAGGGCTATGAAATATAAAAATCGTTATAAATTCAAATATGATGATATTACACGTGCGATTATGGATAATTGTGTAAAGGATAAGAATTTAGAAAATATTAGCAATGATCGTCTATTAAATGAATTTGTGAAAATGCTTGATGAAACTGATGTCGCCGGTATATTTATGGAATTAGATGATTTTGATGTTTTAAAGTATTTTATGCCAAAATGTGTTGTAGATACGAATTTCAAAGTCCGTCTAGATCAATTTATTGCTATTCGCCAGCAAACAAAAAATAGTTTGTTATTGCTTTATTATTTATTTGATGAATTTGTACCATATTTTTCTAACACTTTTAACCATACAAAACGCATGGCTATTGATTTGAGTCATATTGCACCACTTAAAAATGAAATTAAGCATTTGTCTGTACATTCGACGCCGAGTGAATTGTATAATGTTTTTTCTAAGTATTCGGATGAATTGTTGAAGATTGCTTATCAATTGGATAAAAGTAAAATTAGTGATTTAATTGATTTTTATAGCAAGATATTACAACATGTTCAGTGCCCTATTAATGGAACAGACTTAATTAATCATGGCATAACGGATGGACTTAAAATAAAAGAAATACTAAAACGTGCTTTAAATGACACACTAGATGATAAAAATCTAATGCTGACGAAAGATCAAATAATTAGTAAATACACATTGGTATAGGTGAATATATGAAATATGAAATTAAAATTGAATCTTTTGAAGGTCCTTTAGATTTATTGCTTCATTTAATAAGCGTCCATGAATTGGACATATACGATATTCCAATAACGGAAGTTACAGACCAATATATCGTTTACTTAGATCAGATGAAAGAGTTGGATTTAGAGATTGCTAGTGAGTTTATCGTAATGGCTGCAACCTTAATCGAAATTAAGTCTAAAATGCTTTTACCAGATAATACATTTGACAAAGATTTACTTAATTTTGAGCTTGATGATCCTCGAGCAGAACTTGTTAATAAGCTTGTTGAATACAGATTGTATAGGAATGCCTCGGTTTATCTTAAAGACAAAGAAGATTTTAGGATAGAAAGTATTGTTAAGGATCAAGAAAATATCAATCAATACAAACAAGAAGATGAAGCAACCCTTGAGGAAATAGATGTTGAAATTCTTAAAAAAGCTGTATCAGAAGTTATTCGTAAGATTAAAACCTTTGATAAAGAAAGAATGATTTTCTTTAAATCTATGAAAAAGGATACCTATACAGTTCAGGATAAAATAAAACACATTGGTGGCCTCTTCTCTGAGAAAGTAAAATCATTGAATTTCAGCACATTATTTTCAGAAGACACCACAAAAGAAGAAGTAATATGTACATTTTTAGCATTACTTGAAATGTTAAAATTAAAGCATGTCAGTATAAAACAAGCAAGTAATTTTAGTGAAATACTGGTATTTCCAAAAGAACTACCAACAGAATAAATAGAAGTTAGGTGACTAAATGGAAACAAATTATAAGGCAGTTATTGAATCACTTCTTTTTGTATGGGGAGATGAATTGAGTTTTAGGAGACTCTCTGTTTTAATAGAACAGCCAGTCGCTGAAGTCAGACGCTTAGTTCAAGAATTATCTGATCACTATGAAGAAAAAGGATCAGGCATTAAACTAATGGTTTTACAAGATGCCGTTCAAATGACAGCAAACATTGACCATTATGATTATATCGAAAAACTTGGTAAGACATCAAAAAGAAGAGGTTTCTCTAAGTCAACGATTGAGACATTAGCAGTAATCGCTTATAAACAACCTGTGACAAAAACACAAATTGAGAAAGTTAGAGGCGTAAAGTGTGATAAGCCATTACAAAATTTATTAGAAAAAAACGTCATTGTTGAAAAAGGGCGTCTCGAATCAATTGGAAAGCCAATTCTATATGGAACGACCAACGATTTTTTAAAATTATTTGGCTTTAGAAGCATAAAGGAGTTGCCTGATATAGAGGCATTCGAGGACAGTGAATTTTTCTTGAGAGATGACTTGTTCGATGAGGAAAGTGACAATATATGATGCGTTTACAAAAATTTATTGCAAAATCAGGCTATACTTCAAGAAGAAAAGCTGAAATATTAATAAGTGAAGGAAAAGTTAAGGTGAACGGCCTTATAATCACAGAACTTGGAACGCAAGTTGATGTGGTCAATGACCGTGTTGAAATTGGCGGAAAACGTCTTCAACTAGAAGAAAACTTCGTTTATGTTCTTTTAAATAAACCAACAGGTGTTGTCTCAACTGTGGCTGATCAATTTGATCGACCAACAGTGCTTACCTGTATAAAGGGTATTAATGAACGTATATATCCAGTAGGTCGTTTGGATTATAATACATCAGGTCTACTGATCCTAACAAACGATGGTGATTTTACAAACCGCGTAACACATCCTCGCTACCATGTTCCTAAGACATATCTTGTAGAAGCAGAAGGAACATTGAATGTAAGTGACTTAGATAGATTACGACATGGAGTTTCTATTGACGATTATAAAACTCAGCCGGCACTTGTAAAAGTTGTGAAAGAAGGAAAACGCGGGTCCGTGGTTGAAATAACTATTCATGAGGGTAAGAATCGTCAAATTCGTAAGATGTTTGAAGCGATCAATCATCCAGTTCTTAAGTTAATACGACTTAAAATTGGTAAGATTAAAGATACAGATCTTTCATTAGGAGAATGGCGTTACTTAAGGCAAGACGAAATTACTTATTTAAAGGAGTATGACAATGATACAAATTGTACCAGTAGAAAGTAAAGCTACTTTTAAAAACTATCAAAGTGATTACTTTAAAGAAAGTGAATATTATTTTAGAATGGAAATGCAAGATGGTGCTCATGTTATGGGGGCGGGTGATGTTTTTGTTAAGGGGCATGTTGCTTACTTACTTAATATTGATATTAACGAGTCACAAAGTGCATATATGATCTTTGATAGTATGCTTAGAGCCTTGATGAATTTAAGTAGTCTAAAAGGGGCAATCTTATTTAATGCAAATGAATTGTATCCATTAATGGGGTATTTTAGTAAACATGAATTTGATCATATTCAAAATTACACAAATTTCCAAGGGGCTGAACACTTTGAATATTCAGTTGCAATAGAACCATTTTTTGCACGTCCTTGTAAGGGTTAAGTTAAGTTTAATCGTATTTATGTTATTGACTGAAATAGCATAGCGTGAAAGATTAATAGTACAACTTGCAAAAAAAACATAAAAGACTTAGTACATTGGAGTGATCGGCGAAGTTGAAAAAGAAGGCTATTTGTTAAAAATAGTCTTTTTATATGCCTAGTTTTTTACATTGTATACACAGTAATTGTATACAGAAATGCAAGGAGTCAATTATACGTTATGCAATTGAAATTGCATTTTTGTATAAATTCAATTAATTATGAAATTTTTATTGCAAAAAGGGTTAGATGTGCTATCATAAGGGTGAAGTTATTTTCAAGGAGGCTTACTTAAATGGGTGCAAGAGATAATCAGGAAATTAAAATTAAAGAAGAATGGTGCAAAGGTTGCGGAATTTGTGTAGCATTTTGTCCAAAGCAAGTACTAGGTTTTAACGAAGAAGGAAAAGTTGCCATGCTCGATCGTGAAAATTGTATCAAGTGTGGACAATGCGAAATGAGATGCCCTGATTTTGCAATTTTCTTAGGAGGTAATGAATAATGAGCAAGAATATCAAATTAATGCAAGGTAACGAAGCATGTGTAGAAGGTGCATTATATGCAGGTATGAAATTTTACGCAGGTTACCCGATTACTCCTTCAACAGAAATTGCAGAAAAATCTGCTGAAAAACTACCATTAGTTGGTGGTAAATTTATTCAAATGGAAGATGAAATCGCAGGTATTGCAACTGCAATTGGCGGATCATTAGCCGGTAAAAAATCAATGACAGCAACAAGTGGACCTGGCTTTTCTTTGAAACAAGAAAACATAGGTTATGCCATGATTGCAGAAATTCCACTTGTAGTTATAAATGTACAAAGGGGTGGTCCAAGTACAGGTCTTCCAACGGCACCTGCACAAGGCGAAATTATGCAAGCTAAATGGGGTACACATGGTGATCACCCAGTAATTGCATTATCACCTGATTCAGTAAGAGAAACATTTGACCTAACCGTTAGAGCGTTTAACTTAGCTGAAAAATATAGAACACCTGTTATGTTATTAACAGATGAAATTGTTGGACATATGAGAGAAAAAATCGAAATTCCTGCGCCAGGTGAATTAGAAGTATTTGATAGACTTGGTCCGGTTGATGGTGAAGACTACTCACCATATGGTCTTAGACAAGGTGAATGCGTTCCTAGAATGGCAGCTTTTGGTGAAGGACATAGATATCACGTAACAGGTCTTTTCCATGACGAAACAGGCTTCCCAAGTAATAGTACTGAGAATGCTGGTATTATGTTAGATCGTATGATGAATAAAATAGAAAACAATCTTGATGACATTATTCAATATGAAGAATACATGTTAGAAGATGCAGAGGTTTGTATTATTTCTTATGGATCTAGTGCAAGAGCAACTAAAGGGGCAATTGATATGCTTAGAGCAGAAGGCATTAAAGCTGGTATGTTCAGAGCCATTACGATCTGGCCATTTGCTGAAAAACGTGTAGCAGAGCTTGGTGAAAGATTTGACAACATCCTTGTCGCTGAGTTAAACCTAGGACAATACGTATACGAAGTAGATCGTGTTGTTAAAGGAAAAGCAAAAGTAACACACGTGGGTAGAGCTGACGGAGAAGTATTAGCGCCAGTCGAAATTGCAGCAAAAGTTAAGGAGGTAATGTAGTGAATAATCCAATGGTTGATAAGTATTTTAGAATGGACAACCTACCTCATATTTGGTGTCCAGGATGTGGAAATGGAATTATTATGCTTGCACTTGCTAAGGCAATTGACAAGTTAGGCTTAGATAAAGATAAAGTATGTGTTGTATCTGGTATTGGATGTTCGTCAAGAGCACCTGGCTACTTAGACTTTAACACACTTCATACAACTCACGGTAGAGCTTTGGCATTTGCAACAGGTGTCAAGCTTGCAAACCCAGAATTAGAAGTAATCGTTATCTCTGGTGATGGAGATGCTTCAGCAATTGGTGGTAATCATTTAATTCATGCAGCTAGAAGAAATATTGGCATTACAACGATTGTATTTAATAACAACATTTACGGTATGACAGGCGGCCAGTATTCTCCAACAACACCAAGTGGTGATTTAGGAACAACTGCACCTCACGGAAATATTGACAGACCGTTTGATATTGCTATGCTAGCAGCAGCAGCTGGTGCAACTTACTCAGCAAGATCAACAGTCTTCCACGGGAAACAATTAGAAGCAATCATTGAAAAAGCAATTGCACACAAAGGTTTCTCAATGGTAGAAGCAATTACAACTTGTCCAACTTACTACGGAAGAAAGAACAAAAAAGGTTCTGCGGCAGACATGCTTAAATTCTTAAAAGACTCTTTCATCGACGTAAAAGTTGCTGAAAAGTTACCTGAAGAAAAAAAAGCAGGTAAATTTTTAATGGGTGAATTTAAGAACGAAGAAGGCGTTGTAGAGTACACAGAAGCTTATGATGCAATGATTGAGCGTCTTAAAAAGTAAGAAGGAGAGATAATATGTCAAAGCAAACTGAAATAAGATTAACCGGTTCGGGTGGACAAGGGATTATTCTTGCAGGTATAATATTAGCAGAGGCTGCAATCGGTGAAGGAAATAATGCGATTCAATCGCAAAGTTATGGTCCTGAAGCACGTGGTGGCGCATCTAAGGCAGAAGTAATTATTAGTTCAAAGGAAATTCATTTTCCTAAAGTACAAAAACCAAATTACTTACTTGCATTAACACAAATAGCAGCAGATAAATATTTACAAGGACTAGATAATAGTGTTGTTGTAATTGTTGACTCAGCTATTAAAGTACCAAGTACAATAAAGGCCAAAGAAGTTATTTCTATTCCTATTTTAAAAACTGCAACAGATGTTATTGGAAAATCAATTGTTGGTAATATCATCGCAGTTGGCGCTATTGCAGAAATTACAGGTGTTGTCAGCAGAGAGGCTGTTGAGAACGCAGTACTAAGTAGAGTGCCAAAAGGAACGGAAGATTTAAATAAAACTGCTCTTGAAGAAGGGTATAAGTTGGCCTTAAATAGATAACTTATTTAAGGGGAGATACTATGAGTAGCACGAATAATGATTTGCTGAACAGAATAGAAACAAATTATTTGGGATTAAGTAAAGGACAAAAACGTATTGCCGATTATATTTTAGAAAATTATGACAAGGTTGCATTTATGACGGCTTCTGCTTTGGGAGATGTTGTAGGTGTTAGCGAGTCAACTGTTGTACGATTTGCCAATGCACTTAACTACGAGGGGTATCCCCAACTTCAAAAAGCACTTCAAGAATCCATAAAAACAAAACTCACGACTGTACAAAGGTTTGAGTTATCAAAAGATCAAGATATAGGTGAAAATTATCTTAAACAAATTATGGCTTCTGATATGGAAAACATACGGAAGACCATTGATAATGTTGATGAAGCGATGATTCAGAAAATTGTAGATGTGATTCATTCATCTCGTAAGGTGTATATCTTAGGCCTAAGAAGTTCTTCGGTTTTAGCTAATTACCTTGGTTTTTATTTAAATTTCATTTTAGATTCTGTTTCTATTGTGCCATCGGGTGCAAATGACCTATTTGATCAATTGCTTAATATAACAGAGGATGATGTATTAATCACCTTCTCATTCCCAAGATATTCTAAGACCACTTACGAGGTTGTAGATTTTGCAAAAGCGCAGGGTGCTAAGTTGATTGGTATTACCGACAGCAAAAGTTCACCACTCGTACCACTTGCAGACTACTATTTAACAGCTAAGTATAATATGAATACCTTTATTGATTCACTTGTTGCTCCAATGAGTTTAGTAAATGCACTGATTATTGCAGTGAGTATTCGAGAAAAAGATAAGGTTAAAAAGACTTTTAGTAAACTTGAAGGAATTTGGGATGAATATAAGATTTATAACCCCAAGTAAAAGGGTAAACCACGAGATTTTTCTTCTCGTGGTTTTTTTATGCTATTAATGTTAAAATTATTATATGAGTTTATTAAACAGTTATTTGGGTTATCTAATCGTTATTGTGATAGTAGTTATGAGTCTATTTATAAAAAAAATGAAGACCTCTCTATTGAAAAAAGTTTTGAAGTCCACTTTAATCTTAGGGATATTTTTCATTTTTGTGATGCAATTATTAGTGGTATCTGAGTTATATTCAGTAGTGCCAGATTCAGTAGAAGTAGATTACTTAATTGTTCTTGGTGCTGGCCTTAAAGGTGACAAAGTGTCTTATTCATTGGCTTATCGATTAGATGCCGCAGCGGCCTATTTAGAAGAGCATGCCTACACAAAAGTAATTGTTTCTGGTGGACAAGGACCTGACGAATGGGTTTCTGAAGCTTATGCTATGAAAGCGTATTTGCTTGTAGCAAACATAGAGGAGAATCGTATCTTAATGGAAGATCAGTCAACTTCCACAGAAGAAAACATTGTATTTTCAAAAAAAATTATAAGGCCTAATGCTCAAGTAGCGCTTGTAACAAGCAATTATCATATGTATCGCGCAAAGTATATCGCGTCTGCTTATATAAATGATATTCAAGGTATTTCAGCACATGCGCCATATTGGTCCCAAGCAAATTACATGATTCGCGAAAGTATAACGATTTTGAACGAATGGAGAAAAAAATTTATATAGAAAGGACCATTTAATGATAAAGAATTTTTATCCTAGTCCGATAATTACATTAGAGTATGTTAAAATTAGAGCTATTTATGGCCACCATTTGTTTATTTAATTTTACCAAGTCACTATTCATTTGACCAATCGTTATAGACTGTATTCCAGTTCTTTATCTATTGACTCTAATACATAAAATGTATATTAAGAATTTCATAATATATTATCGTATTGTATTGTGATATGCTAGTAAGGAAGTTTTAGTAAGGAGTCGTGCTATGTTATCATCAAAATATAAACAAATTATTATAAGTGGTCTACTGATTATTACAATTTTTATTTGTGGCTACTTAATGTCTATAGTTAAGCAACTTGAAAAGTTGAATCAAGATTATCAAAATAATCAAGAAATATTGTCTCAAAATTTAAGTGACATGAACAATGTAAATATTGAAAGCAATAAAATGGTTCAGGACTTAACCTTGGAATTACAAAAGATCAACAGTGAAAAATTGGAATTACAAAACATTCTAAATAACACTGTATCATTAGATGCGTTTTCAAAATCAAAGCTTAAAGTAATGGGCTACGATGATTATGCCTTGATTTTAAATGATTTAAACAATCAAAATGCCTTAATTCCATTTGATGGTGTGCTTGGTGGTTCAATGGCTTGGAGGCCTGAGAATTCATTTCTATTAAATCATCAATGGGTATACGCTACTTTTGATGATGGTCATATTGAAGGCGCTGCTTTATTAACTTTTAAAATTAATGATAGTAAGACAATAAAATGGGAAGTTATGGATGCCTTTTTAAATGATTAGAAAAGTAGGAGGGGCTATGAAAGCACTTTATAGGAAAATAACACCTTATGATGTTGATTATTTAGAAATGCTTTATTATGAAACGATTTTCACACTTAATGATGAGATTATGCCTGATCGGTCTATTCTCGAGGAAGAAGCTTATCAAAAATACATAAAACCATGGTCTCATGATGACATTGGCTATATTGCATTAGATCCATTTACTTCTGAAGCAATTGGAGCTGTGTGGCTTCGTTTTTTTAAAGAACGTAGACCTGGAAATGCTTTTATTAACGAGAAGCTACCGGAACTTGTTATTGTTGTAGACGGACAATTTAGAGGTCAGGGGGTAGGAACTGATTTACTTCATTACCTTATTGCCCATTTACCTACATCTATAAGTGGGATTTGTCTTGCTGTTGATGTACGCAATCCAGCACTTCACTTTTTTGAGCAACTCGGGTTTTCAGCCTATAGGATAGATAAGACGGTTGCCGTCTTAAGATATGATCGACATTAACTTTAAAGTGGCTGAATAGCCACTTTTTTACGTTGAATTTTAAGCATATAAGAATATAAAAAAAATTAAATATATGATATACTTATAAAGTAATTTGGAGGGATTAAATTGAATAATAGTGTGATTGATAATATTAAAAAAAGACGGTCTATTCGAAAATATACAGGACAAGTGATTACTGATAAACAAGTTAATGTCTTATTAGAGTTGGGCTTTTCTGCACCATCTGCTCATAATTTTCAGCCTTGGCACTTCATTGTTGTAAAGGATGGAAAGATGCTGGAGAAGATTGCTGAATTTCACCCTTATGCAAAGATGATTGCACAAGCGGGTTGTGGCATCATTGTCTGTGGTGATCATGATAAACAAACAATGGATGGCTTTATCGTAGAAGATACATCTGCTGCAATACAAAATATGCTCATTGGTGCTGAATCAATGGGTCTTAATACAGTGTGGTGTGGTATATATCCTATTGAGCAGCTTGTTTCTAGTTTTAGAAATGAACTGGATATTCCACCGGACGTATTACCTGTGGGCATGGTTGTTGTTGGGCATGGTGACGAAGATAAATTACCAAATGAACGTTACATCGAAGAAAAAGTTCATTTTGATAAATGGTAGTGGGGGAAATATGACAATACAAATTGCAATAGA
>Ga0193962_1000771_pt1 | contig 14940 bp, 11 predicted proteins | sample FB_5_MG_FD_140335 | JGI IMG/M metagenome (GOLD analysis project Ga0193962, IMG submission 140335) | Microbial mat bacterial communities from the Broadkill River, Lewes, Delaware, United States - FB_5_MG | ecosystem: Environmental > Aquatic > Freshwater > River > Microbial mats | place: USA...
CCAGGATACATCCGGCATTGATGTGGGCGATATTGCCGAAAAAGCAGAGCTTTTGGGCCTGGGCCAGTCCCTGATCTACTCCATCCAGCAGTCAGGTCTTCCTATGATGCTTGCTATTCTGCGTAAGGGCACCGCCGCAGCCCACTATGTCATGGGTGGCCCCCAGGCCAACCGGAACAATGCCTTTACCTTGGGTACTTGTGCCACGGAAATTTGCGTGATGCACGGAGAAACGGCTGCGGTGGCCACCTATGCAAGGCGGCTTGTCAAGGAAAAGGAAGCGGGCCGGGATCTGGAACCCGTGGTGGAAAAGATGAACGCCCTTGCCCAGAAATACAAGGACACATCAACCCCGCTTTACTGCGCAAAACATGGCATGGTGGATGAGGTGGTAGGGCTTGCCGATTTGCGGCACTATATGAAGTCCTTTGCCGGCGCTGCCTACCAGAATCCTAAATCCATCTGCCCCCAGCATCAGATGATCCTGCCCAGAATTATACGGGATCACGCGGCTGCAAAGGAGAAGGAATAAAATATGGGTGATGGCGTACTGGTGTTTCTTACCGGTCTTTTCGGGGTGTTCACAGGCATGACCTTTCTTTACCTTTCCATTAAGATTACCGGAACGGCGGTTGCCGCACTGGAATCAAAAAGAAACGCTCGGGAAGATGCAGGGCAAGGAGAGGATAAATGAGCGCTTTGTATTCCCTGTTTCAGACCACGGGGCTGTTTTATGTTACTCCAGGTCTTGTGGTCATGTGGATCATCGGGCTGACCCTGATTTACCTTGCCATTGGAAAGTCTTATGAACCACTTTTGCTGTTGCCCATAGGGTTCGGGATCATTCTGGTGAACCTGCCTTTAGCCGGGCTTATGACCCCCCATGAAGGGCTGCTCTGGAAATTTTACGAGTATGGTCTTCACTGGGAGATCATTCCGCCGGTGATATTCTTAGGGCTTGGGGCGCTCACGGATTTTGGGCCGCTCATTGCCAATCCCAGATTGATTTTTCTTGGTGCAGGGGCCCAGGCAGGGGTGTACATCACTTTTTTTGCGGCCCAGGCCTTTGGCTTTGACCTGAAAGAGGCCGCAACCATCGGTATCATCGGCGGCGCAGACGGCCCCACCACCATATTCCTGGCATCCAAACTGGCCCCCTCTCTTTTAGGGGTATGTGCCGTGGCAGCCTATTCCTACATGGCCCTTGTGCCTATTATCCAGCCCCCGGTGATGAAATTTTTGACCACCGCAGATGAAAGACGAATCCGCATGGCCAAGGGCCGAAAGGTGGGAAAGCTTGAAAAGACGCTATTCCCCATTGTCTCCACCTTTGTCATTATCTTGCTGGTTCCGGCATCAGCGCCGTTGATCGCCATGTTCATGTTAGGCAACCTGTTCAGGGAGTCCGGCGTGGTGGGGCGTCTGCACGATACGGCCCAGAACGAACTGATGAATATTGTTACCATTTTTCTTGGGGTGCCCGTGGGCGCCACCATGAATGCGGAGAATTTTTTAAGACCCCAGGTGATATTTGTCTTTTGCCTGGGGCTTTTTGCCTTTGTGATCTCCACCATGACAGGGATACTCCTGGCCAAACTTATGAATCTTTTTTCCAAAAATAAAATCAATCCATTATTGGGTGCGGCAGGGGTGTCGGCAGTACCCATGGCTGCCAGGGTGGTCCATAAGGTGGGTATGGAAGCAGATAAGAAAAATTATCTGCTCATGTATGCCATGGGGCCGAATGTGGCAGGTGTTATCGGCACCGTGATTGCGGCGGGTATTTTTCTCACCCTTTTAGGGGGATGACCCGCCTATGTTTTTGCTTCCCTTGTACACTGAAAGGGAAATAAGAGGGGCATCCGGTTTTTATGGGTGTTTAGTATGTAACTTTTTATATGAAAGAACTAAACAAATCCTTTGAGTTCTTTCATGATTTGTTGTGGGCCGATCTCGGTGAAAGACCACGTCGGCCCATGGCCGTTATTCGGGAAGCGGGCAAGCCAGCATCTGGTCTCTGATCACCTCAAACAAATCACCGAATCTAAGAACACCGGTGACCGTGTCACCCTTTTTCACGATCAGAGGCTGGTGGACGCCCATAACATATTCATGTAGCGCTTTTTCCAGGGAATCATCCTCCTGGAGGTATTCAACGTCGCCGGGGACGTGCATGATTTCGGAAATCTTGATGTTGGCGCCGCGCTCGCAAATGTTCTGCATGGGCTCCATCCAGAGGTTAAAATCCCGAATAGAATTAATTACATGATCCTTGGTCAGTGTGCCGTCTTTATAGGTTTTGAACAGCTTTTTATAGTTGGGTTCAAGGGATCTGAAAATATCAAGCATGGTAACTTTTCCCTTGAACTTGCCATTGTCGTCTACGACAATGACGTCCCTGTGGGATTGACGGCTATCTGATTTGTTTTTTTCCAAAACTTGGAATACATCATAAACGGTGTCCGTTTCCTTGAGGGTCACATAGTCGAGTAAGGGGGTCATAACCGTTTTTATTAAAATTTCTTTCATGGTATCCTCCTTAAAAGGGTATTAAAGGCCTTAATTATGGTAATGACTTTTATAAGAAAGTCTGTGTAACCTATTTAGATATTACAGTTTGCGTTGTGCGCTGAGCCATTGTGGGAATTTAGGTCAGCCTGTTGTAGTTATATTAAGATTAAAATAAACATCTGAATTGTTTCTATATTTTGTTGTGGACTTAGCCTTGGTGTTGATAGATCAGGTCAGTCCCTAACTGTTATCTAAAATTATATGAGAAAAATAAGGGAAGTCAAGCTTTATAGGCGCTTTGTTTCTTTTACAGTACGGATTATGTTTTGGGCCTCCATTGCTATCTTTGGGCGGGAATCACCGTGGCCGGATATTCACTGATAATTTTCCCTATGTCCATGGGCAGCGATTGATCATTGCTGCCGCCGGACAATGCCGCAGCAAAAGCATTGTTGGACGTGGATATGATTTTTTTCACCAAGGAATGAGTTCGAAATAACTTGGGACCGCGGATTAAATTAGTTCCTAAATTGAGACTTTGACTTGCTTGATTACAAGCATCAAACAAAAGCATTTTCGGGTGTTATTAAATCCTCAGTTCTTAATTCGGGAGTGCGGGCGTCTCGCCCGCGCTCCCGGAGATGGTAAAATAGGCAGGTTACCCCAGCAGATCCGTCAGCCTCTTCTGGGACGCATTGGACTGATTCAGGGCATAGATGTTCGCAGCCCTAAGCCGTTTCATTTGGTTTAGAATAATGCTCTCTTCTGCGATGTCCACATCCCTGATTTCAGATTCCGACGCCATAAGGTTGATCCGGGTGGTGGCCAGGTTGTTGATCTCCGATGTGTATTGATTCGTGCCGGCGCCGACCGAGGATCGGTTTTGGCCTATTTGGTCTAGGGCAATATCCACGGTTTCGAGGGCTTTTTGGGCACCTTCCGGGGTGGTGATGTCAATGTTGGACAAAAAGCCTGTTTCCTGGGAGCCAAGGGTTGATGTATGCGCAGACGAGATTGCCAGCCCGCTGCTGTTGTAAGTACCGTTTAAAAGGTTGTGTCCGTTATAAGATGTCGTGTCTACAATATCATCAATGGCATCCAGAGCGCCTTGAATATCTGATTGGATGGCGGACAGGCTCTCCTGGGAATGGCTGCCGCCTGCTGCATCCACCGCCTGGGTTCTGATATCCTGGAGCCGATCGGTTATCTGCCCCAACCCCTGGTCGGCGGTTTGGGTGATGGAGACATTGTCGTTGAGGTTCTGGATTGCCTGACCGGCCGCCAGAGACTGACTTCTTAAACTGTCGGCAATGGTCATGCCGGCTGCATCGTCTGCCGCTGAGTTGATTTTTTGGCCCGTTGCGATTCGTTCCAGGGAGTTCGTAAACCCGGCGTTGGCTTTTTCAAACATTCTTGCAGCGATTAATGCCGTGGAGTTTTGGTTGATAGTAAGTGTCATGGGACCTCCCCGCTTTTTGTGGTATTGTATTATCTGTTATGATAATATCTAAATAATACAGCAGGATATATGTAAGTTCAATGTAAAAGTTTTCTTTTTGATTTTTCGGCGGACTGTGTGTGATGTGCTGAAAAACGGCCTCTTGAGTGCCTGGTCAGTCAAAAGTGGGGGGCCGGGGAAATCCCCTTGACACATATCTTTTCAACTCGATATAGTGAAACAACTATCAAATCTGCCTTTAAAATATGTGCCCAGTGAGGCAACCCGTAAGACAGCTTAAAAGGCAAGTCATATGGGGGGATTTTGATTGCGAGCCTTAATTAAGGAATGGGTCCTAAATAACTTGCCCATTTTGTTCTATCCGGGAGCGCGGGCGTCCCGCCCGCAGTAAAGATGCAGGCGAGACGCCCGCGCTCCCAGGTAAAGTTATTGCGGACTCATTCCTAAGCGAATTTTTAATCCAACGAATCAGCGGAGGATCAAGATGAATCGTGGGTTTAATCTTCTGAAAAGAATAAAAATCATACTGTTCCTATTGGATACGGATGTTTCGTTTTCGCTTCCGGCCTGAAAGTTGTGTGGGTAAAAAGCTGCCCTGTGAATGATTCATGCACCACTTGATCCGTGATTCGCTACCATTTGGATTCCACAGGCTGTTACGGAATAGATATTTTTTCAAGTGTAAGGCGGAAGATTGGCATTTTGCAACAGCCCATCGGGAGGCTTTTTCAAAAGGAGTATCGCTATGTTTAGTAAAGTTTTACTGGCAACAACACCTGCAGATGAAAGCAAGGGCGCGTCTAATTTAGCCTTTGCGCTGGCAAGGCCCAGCCGGTCGAAGCTTTTTCTTTTCCACGCCTATGGCCTGCCCGAGGAGGGGTGGAGCGCCATTCGGTATCTATTGCCCAGTGGCAAGGTGGCAGAGGTGAAAAAAGAGCTGGAAGATTATTTTTCGCCTCAATTGTCAAAAATCGAGAATTACGAAGTCCAGGTGGTGCCGGGCATTCCCCAGGACGAAATTTTACGGTTTGCCAGGAAAAAAAATGTGGACCTCATTGTCATGGGGCCCCACAAGGTGGCGGAAAACCAGCCCAGGATATGGGGGCTGACCGGTTCCACCCTGCAAAAGGTGAGTTTAAAGGCCAGGTGTCCTGTGATGATTGTCCCACCGGATGTGCCGCAGATTTTTCCGGTGGATGACGTGGTGTTGTCGGAAAAGGACCGGAAAAATTTTTCAATCCTCATTGTTGATGATGAGCTGTCCATGCGCGATGCCTTAAGGGAATGGCTTGAAGAAGAGGGCTTTTATGCAGACATGGCGGAATCAGGTTCTGCGGCCCTTGAAATGCTTGGGAAAAAACAATACCAGCTCATGCTTACGGATATCAAGATGCCGGAGATGGACGGGGTGACCCTGTTGACCCGGGCAAAACAGAAATATCCGGCCATGGCCGTGGTCATGATGACGGCCTATGCCACCATTGATACGGCGTTGAGCGCCATGAAAACAGGCGCTTTGGATTACCTGGTCAAACCCTTTGATCCTGATTTGCTCATTCCCACGGTGATGAAAATCCACCAGGATTATGAAATGATCCGGGGGCGTCTTAAAATGGCCTTTCAAAACATTGTTCTGGCCATGGATTTTTCCGAGCCCGCCCTTTGCGCCTTTAACTATGCCTTTGAAATTGCAAAGGGTTACAACGCCTCCCTTCATATCTTCCATGCCATGCCCCTGCTGGAAAATGATGAATATCCATCTGCAGCGAAAATTGAATCCCAAATTCAAAAGGCCGTTGAAAAGATGAAGACAATGTTTGGAACAAAGCTTGCCGGGGTGGTGGGGTATACCATCGATGCCTGGGAAGGCGCTCCCCATGTGGAAATTCTGAAGTTTGCCAGAATTTGTCATGCAGATCTGATCGTTATGGCCCACCATTCCAAGGAAAAGGATCCGGAAAAAGCCGTGCTCGGTTCCACGACCATTAAGGTGGCGGGCGGGGCTTTTTGTCCGGTGCTGAGCATTAACCGTGATTTTGTTCCTAAACCTGTTATTTAAAGCAGAGCTGTATGACACCCCAGACGGAATGGAAAATAGTACTCATTGACGATGAACCCGGTATCCGCAAGGTCACAGGGATCGTCCTGGAAGACTGGGGATATCGGGTTGAAACCGCTGAAAACGGCGAAGCCGGTTTAAAGGCCTGCGCTTCCTTCCTGCCCCAGATCGTGATCACGGATGTCAAGATGCCCGGCATGGACGGGCTTTTTGTGCTTGAAACCATCAGAAATGACCATCCTGATATGGTTGTGATCGTCATGACCGCATTTGGCGATATTGACACCGCCATCCGTGCCCTGCAGCTGGATGCTTCGGACTTTATCACAAAGCCGGTGAATGATCAGGCCTTGGCTTTGGCCCTTGACCGGGCAAAGAACCGGTACACATCGACAAAACAGATTCGGGAATATACACGTCGGCTTGAAACCGGATGGTCCAGTGCCACTGAAACCCTGATGGAACAATATAGATTTCAGGAGCAGATTATCAATCGTTCCATGAACGGCATCATTGCCTGCGGCATGGATGCCTTTGTCAGGATTATTAACCCCGCGGCCCAGGAGATGTTTGGGTACACAGCAGACCAGGTGGTGGGCAAAAAAACGTTGGAAGATCTGATGCCAGCCGGTGAGTATGAACGGATCTCTGCGGCCCTTAAAAACGACCGGTACGGGGGCAAGGACCGGATAAATATGATGGAGGCCACGATGCAGTCCAGCGTGGGACAGCAGATTCCGGTTCGGGTGTCGGCCAGTGCCATGTTTGATGCCGGTGATGACAACGGTTTGCTGTTCTGCGTCAGGGATCTGCGCGAGATGCGCCGTATGGAACGGGAAATGGCGGATCAGGAAAAGACATTGCACCAGGATAAGATTATGTCTTTGGGTAAACTTGCTGCCAGCGTGGTGCATGAGATCAACAACCCCCTGTCCGGCATCCTGATCTATTTGCGGCTCATGGCCAAACTGATTGACAAGGGGCGGATGGTAGAGAAAAAGGATAAATTTTTAAGCTACCTGGATGTTTCCATTTCTGAAATCAGCCGGTGTTCGGACATTCTTTCCAACCTTTTGACCTTTTCAAGGAAATCCCCCATTTCCTACGGCCCTGTCCAGGTTAAAGATTTGATGGAACGGTGCGTAAAACTTGGCCGTCACAAATTTGAGCTCCAGAATATCGAACTGCATGTGGATATTGAAAACCGCATCCCCGACATCCTGGCGGATGGCAATCAGATTCAGCAGTGCCTCATCAATCTTATGTTCAATGCCATGGATGCCGTAGACGGCCCGGGGCAGGTGTGGCTCTCAGCAGGTTTTGATTCGGCCAAACAACAGGTCTTCATTCATGTAAAAGACTCGGGCAAAGGCATCAGCCAAAAGGTTCTACCCCATATCTTTGAACCCTTTTTCACTACCAAGGATGAAGGGCATGGGGTGGGATTGGGTCTTTCCACCGTATATGGGATCATGCGCAGCCACGGCGGTGATATCCGGGTGGCGAACAGTTCTGAAACGGGCACCTGTTTTGTCCTTGAGTTTAACAAACTTGTTTAGGCAATTTAAAAAGAGCCTTGCCTACCGGTTGGTCCGGGCGTTGGGCCTTCCTGACAGGGAGTTGCGTCAGCTTGCCGAGGAGATTGAGGTCAAAGAGCAAGTGCTCAATGAACAGCGCAGGGAATACCAGCAGCTGTTTGAGTCGGTGCCCTGCCTGATCACGGTCCAAAATGAAGCCCTTGAACTGCTTCAATTCAACAGGGCATTTGAGGAACTATTCCATCCCAAGATCGGGGATTTATGCTATCACGCATATAAGAACAGGTCCGAGCCCTGCGACAACTGTCCTGTCATGGAGACATTCAGGGACGGCAAGTCCCATAACAGCGAACAAAGCGGTGTCACCAAAACCGGACAAGCTTGCTACTGGACATTGAGAACCGCCCCCATCACCGGGTCTGACGGTAGAGTCAAGGCGGTGATGGAAATCGCTGTGGATATCACGGAACAGATCATTGCCGAGCAACAGCTGGTCCAGGCAGGCAAAATGGCTACTTTGGGAGAGATGGCCACCGGTGTCGCCCATGAATTGCATCAGCCTTTGTCTGTGATTAAGAGCGCCTCCAATTATCTCATGCGAAAGGTCAAAGCCAATGAACCGATTTCGGATGAAATTATGACCACCATGACCGAGGAGATTGACGGTCAGGTGAACCGGGCCGAAAAAATCATCAACCACATGCGCGAATTCGGAAGAAAATCTAATGCCGGCAAGAAGAAAGCCAATGTGAACCGGGCTCTTGTCAAGGCCTTTGATATTTTTAGAGAACAGCTTGGGCTGCGACAGATTGAGGTGGTGCAGAATCTGGATCATGATCTGCCCATGATCCTGGCCGATGAGAATCGTCTGGAACAGGTGTTCATAAACCTGTTGATCAATGCCCGGGACGCCATTGAAGAGCGATTTGAACAAAAAGACCGGACGGCAGATTTTGCCAAACAGATATTTTTGACCACACGGGTGTCCGACAAATGGGTGGTCATTGAGATTGAAGATACGGGTACCGGTATTCCGCCTGCAGTTGCCGATAAAATTTTTGATCCCTTTTTCACCACCAAAGAGGTCGGCAAAGGCACGGGCCTTGGTTTGTCCATTGGTTACGGCATTATCAAGGATTATGACGGGACCATTACTGTGGGCAGGGGCCGGGCGAACGGGGCTTTGTTTACCATACATTTTCCTTTTCTCTCTGATGGCTTTAATTCCAGAATAATTTTATGAGTGATGCAGGCTGGTAGCATAGTGGTAGATGAAGCTTGTTTTGGGAGATTTGAAACAAGTACCACATATTGTGCTTGCCTTTCTGTCTATGGCTATATAGAGTGTCTTTTTTCGATGCTAACCAACGATACAATTAAGTTTTGAACGTTCAATGATTCTAAAGGAGTTGCGTAAATGGGTGATGGAAAAAAGGTAACAGACCAGATCGATTTTCTAACGGAAAATGCCAGAATCGTTTTGGAAAGGCGTTATCTGAAAAAAGATGCATCCGGAAAAATATGCGAATCACCGGAGCATATGTTTCGGCGGGTGGCCGCCCATATTGCCAAGGCTGAGAAAAATTATGATAAAAATGCAGATATCCAAAGGATTGAAGACCAATTTTATCGCCTGATGGCTGAATTCAGGTTCCTGCCCAATTCCCCGACCCTGATGAATGCGGGCAGGTCTTTGGGGCAGCTGGCCGCCTGTTTTGTCCTTCCGGTTGACGACAGCATTGACGGTATCTTTGAAGCGGTTAAAAATGCTGCAATCATCCATAAGTCAGGCGGCGGGACCGGGTTTTCGTTTTCCCGGCTGCGCCCTGAAAACAGCAAGGTGGGATCCACCGGCGGTGTGGCATCCGGCCCTGTCTCTTTTATGAAAATTTTTAATACTGCCACAGAACAAATTAAACAGGGCGGCACCAGACGAGGGGCGAATATGGCTGTTCTTCGGGTGGATCACCCGGATATCATGACCTTTATCAGCTGTAAAAGTAATAAAAGAGAACTGAATAACTTTAACATCTCCGTGGGTGTGACAGATCAATTCATGGATGCTGTGGTCCAAAAAGGGGACTATGACCTCATTGACCCCAGCTCAGGGAAAATGGTCGGGCGTCTGAGTGCTGAAGCCGTATATGATGAACTGGTCAAGCAGGCATGGGAAACAGGGGACCCGGGCATCATTTTCTTAGATGAGATCAACCGGGTCAATACGCTTCCGGATATCGGAGAAATAGAGGCAACCAATCCCTGCGGAGAACAGCCGCTGTTACCCATGGAGGCCTGCAACCTGGGCTCTATAAATCTGACCCGGTTCATCACACAAAAAGAAAAGAAATCTGAACTGGATTATGAGAAGCTCAAAGAGACCATCCATCTTTCTGTTAGATTTTTGGATAATACCATAGATATGTCCAGATATCCCATTGATGAGATTGATAAAACGGTCAAGGCGAATCGGAAGATCGGTTTGGGTATCATGGGTTTTGCAGACCTGCTTTACATGCTTGAGATACCCTATGATTCAGATGACGCGTTGGAACTTGCAGGAAATATCATGGCCTTTGTTCAAACAGAATCTCACAAAGCCTCCAGTGATTTGGCGAAAGTGAGGGGCTCTTTTCCGAATTTTGACCAAAGCATTTTTAAAGACAATAAAAATCCTCGGCGTAATGCCACCACCACCACCATTGCGCCAACAGGTACCCTGAGTATCATTGCCGGATGCTCCAGCGGGATTGAACCGGCTTTTGCATTAAGCTATGTCAGAACGGTCATGGATAATGACCGGTTGATTGAAGTTAACCCTGTTTTCAAGCGATTGGCCATTGAAAAGGATTTTTACTCCGATGCCCTGATGGAGGAAATTGCTGAAAACGGAACGGTTAAAGAGAATTTGAATGTGCCTTCCGATCTTCGAAATGTTTTTGTCACAGCCCATGATGTTAAGCCCGAATACCATATAAAAATGCAGGCTGCATTCCAAAAGTATACGGACAATGCGGTGTCAAAAACGGTGAATCTGCCCCATGACGCCAGCCCGGCTGATGTCAGGTTTATCTATGATCAGGCCTTTAAGACCAAATGCAAAGGGGTTACCATATACCGGGACGGTAGCAAGGATAACCAGGTCCTTTCAGTTTCAAAAAAGGAAGAACTCCCTGTCAAAGATGAATTTCTCTTGGCCGGGCAGAAAAGACCACAGATCCTGGAAGGATTTACCGAGAGCATTAAAACCGGTATGGGTAGTCTTTATATCACGGTTTCGGAATTTAAAGGCAGGCCCTTTGAACTTTTTGCAACCGTGGGTAAATCCGGGAAATCAACCCAGGCAAAAACAGAGGCCATCGGGCGGCTGATCTCTTTGGCTTTGCGATCCGGTATTAGGGTGGATGAGATCATCGCGCAGATCAGCGGGATTCGTGGTGAGCATGCGGTGTTTCAGGATCGTGGCCTTGTTTATTCAATTCCTGACGCCATTGCCAAGGTGCTGGAAAAAAGATATATGCCCAAGGGAAACGGCAACGGGAAAAAACAAAATAAAAATAGTCTTAAATCCGATTTGTGTCCTGAATGCGGCCAGGCCATAACTTTTGAAGAGGGGTGCAAGACCTGCCATTCATGCGGGTATACCAGGTGTGGTTAGGAACGGGTCTTCAATAATTTGTCCTTTCTGAAATTGCCGGAAATGAATTTTTTTCATTCCATGCATTAGGCGCTCCACCGTCATATCCGTTTTTTTGGGGGTGCAATACGCCGAGAGCATATCAGCCTGGAGGCAATTCCTGGATAGGCACAAACCAATACTTGAAGCCATAGAGAAACAAGATGTTGAAAATGCTCGGCAGCTTGCCAGACGTCATGCCAGCATTTGTGCATCATTTATACAAAATAGTTTTAGGAGGGACGTATGACTAAATACGGATTTTTAGGGATCGGTATCATGGGCAAAGCAATGGCAACCAATTTGTTGAATGCAGGACTGGATGTCACGGTTTGGAATCGGACGGCAGCGGCATGCACCCCCCTTATTGATCTGGGAGCCAAACAGGGCAAAACCGCTGCGGATGTGGTTGCCCATTGCGATATTACTTTCGCCATGGTTTCTGATCCCGAAGCAGCGAACGCCTTATGTTTTGGCAAAGATGGTGTTTTGGAGGGAATTTGTGAAGGAAAATCTTACATTGATATTTCAACGGTTGATGCCGATACCTCCAACGCCATTTGCCATGCGATTAAGGAAAAAGGCGGGCGGTTTCTTGAGGCTCCTGTTTCCGGAAGCAAAAAACCGGCAGAGGACGGCTCCCTGGTTTTTCTTTGTGCCGGAGACCAATCCCTTTATGAGGATGCCGTTGACGCGCTGGACGTCATGGGGAAAAAATCTTTTTATTTCTCCCGGATGGGTCAAGGGGCACAGATGAAACTGGTCATTAACATGATCATGGGAACAATGATGACGGCCTTTTCCGAAGGGCTCTGCCTTGGGGATAAAATCGGATTGGAAAAAACGGATATTCTTGATGTGATCGGCCAGGGTGCTATCACCAGCCCCATGTTTCAGCTCAAAGGCCCCCTCATGATGGAAGAAAATTTTGCGCCGGCCTTTCCTTTGAAGCATATGCAAAAGGATATGCGCCTTGCATTGCTGCTGGGAGATGCCCACAGCCAACCCCTTTATACAAGCGGTGCTGCAAACAACGCCTATCTCAAAGCCAGACAGAACGGCCTTGGGGATGAAGATTTCTCCGCTGTAATAAAAAATTTATAAACGGCCACGGGCCGTCCTTGGTCTTTGACCGTGGTTCGACCCACAACGAAAATTGAAAGATCTGTATAAGTTTCACAGACTTTCTTGTTAAAAAAAAAGGGAATTTATCAAAGGAACCGCTATGACCTATTCACCCAGACTGAGTTCAGGATTTACATTTGCCAAAAATCGCAGCACCTTCATCTCCCCTCAGTCGGGTATGTGTTCATTTTGCACCCAGGACTGTGGCGGTACCTGCGAGATTGCCCAGGCCGCCGTACTCGGGGCCCGGACCGTATACCCCACCACCACCGGGACAAATCAGATTGCTTCGGAAAAGGACTATCCCATAGATTTTTCCCACTTCAACATCAACGGTCGGGTCTTCGGGGCCCAGGGAGCCGGGGAAACCCATGAAGAAGCCACCATATTCAATGTGAATATTACCCAGACCTACGGGCAGATCAACCCGGTGAAAATGGCCATGCCCGTGATCCTGCCGGCCCTGATCAAGCTCAACTGGCAGGATTATTTTTCCGGAGCGGCCATGGCCGGGGTGACCTGTGTCATCGGCGAAGATGCCAGAAACAATGACCCGGACCTGAAAATCGTCAATGGCATGGTTTCAGAATTTCCTTTGCTGGAAAAGGCCCTGGACTGCTTTAACCGGTACGACAGGGGATACGGCCAGATTGTGCTTCAGTCCAATGCCAATGACGATCTCATGGGCGTACCCAAAATCGCCATTGAAAAATACGGGGCTAAAGCCATTGAAATTAAATTCGGCCAGGGGGCCAAGGGCACCCAGCCCGTGGTCCGGGTGGCGGACCTTGACACCGCCCTTGCCAAACAGGCCCAGGGCAACATCGTCCATCCCGATCCCAGCGCTCCGGAAGTACAAAAGGCCTGGGAAGACGGGGTCTGTCCCAATTTCTACACCTATGCCCGGTTGCCCATGTGGAATGAAACGGCCATGATGGACCATATTACCATGCTGCGGGATATGGGGGCTGAGAATATTTACTTTAAAATGGCCGGGTATGACCGGGTGGATATTGAACGGGTGCTCCGGCTGGCCTGTATGGCCCGGGTGGATATGGTCACCTTTGATGGGGCAGGGGGCGGTTCCGGGTACAGCCCGTCCAAGATGATGAATGAATGGTCCCTGCCTACGGTCTGCATGGAGGATGCCGTGGTCCGCATCTGCAGTCGGCTGAAGGCCGAAGACTTATTTCTGCCTGCCATGGTGATGACCGGCGGCTTTGCGAGCGAAGATCAGGTCTTCAAGGGGCTGGCCTACGGGGACGGTTATGTAAACGCCATCGGGCTGTGCCGGTCCTCCATGGCGGCGGCCATGACGGCCAAGACCATTGGGGAGCAGATCCGGGATGGCAATGTGCCGGAACGGTTCAAAGCCTACGGCACCAGGGTTGAGGAAATATTTTGTGATCTACCCGACCTGCGCGCGCTTTACGGCACCGGTGCCAACGATTTTCCCACCGGTGCCATCGGGGTCTTTTCATACCTCAATAAAATAGCCTTTGGGTTAAAGCATTTTGCCGCATTGAACCGGAAGTTCAACATCGGCCTTGCGGACAAAAGCGACCTGATCCCCCTGACATCCGATGCCAGGGACCTGATGATGGACAAGTGGTTTTTGCCCCGGCAGGATTAAGGATCGCAGATTAAATAAGTTGGGCAGAAATAACGCCGAATTTGGGTTCATCTACGGCTGCACTCATTTCAGGCAGAAGAATATCACTTGAATGCATGAAATTTTCAATAATCCAGGATAATGCAAGCAATCTTAACTTTTTGCAAAACCGGAATTATTGAAATTACTTTACAGCTTTCAGGTATGGTGATATGAAATTTTTCATTAACTTAGTCGGTTATTTTTATACCTTATCTTGGATTCGAACAAATTTTTGAGGAATGTAAATGGAAGATGATTTTGAAATAGAATTTTCACCTTTGTGTCAAAACATATCGAGTGGTGGTAAAAGTGTTGAGGTACATATTTATATGGGAGAAGAAGGCAAATGGATTTTAGAGGTGGAAGATGAATTTGGAAATTCAACTGTATGGGATGATATGTTTGAAACTGACTCTGCAGCTTTAACCGAGGCAAAAAAAGCGATATTGAAAGATCGAATTACCTCCTTTATTGGTCCGGAAAACGGCAAGGGTGGTGATTGGAAATAATTCTTTCGTCTCTCTGAGGCACACAATAAATTATTGCACTCGATCTCCTCTCCTCATAGTTTCATAAGTTTAAATCATACCTGACTGCTCCCAAAAGAGTCCCCCTTGCTCTAACTATTCACGTGTCTGAGTTGTTTAGATACAAAAAATATTCTTGATCAATCTTTGATATAAACCGGGTTGGATTCAATCTTCCAACCCGGCCATGATTTTTGGCTACCGACATAAAGCGGGACGTGTTGACCCGGTGATGAGAGTTTTGCAGTGCCTAAGCCTCATGAACCGGGGGGTTCTGAAGACGCCTTGTTTTAAAGGGTGTCCCGGCTTAAATCGGTAGCCACTATTCCTAAGGCTATTCAATTGACTGCCGGTCGTATTGCCCAAGAATATAACCAAAGAAAAAAGCAAAAAG
>Ga0193962_1000772_pt1 | contig 14931 bp, 16 predicted proteins | sample FB_5_MG_FD_140335 | JGI IMG/M metagenome (GOLD analysis project Ga0193962, IMG submission 140335) | Microbial mat bacterial communities from the Broadkill River, Lewes, Delaware, United States - FB_5_MG | ecosystem: Environmental > Aquatic > Freshwater > River > Microbial mats | place: USA...
GAAAGTACTTATCTGCTTGGGCTTATACGCAAAGACTAAGTCAGATATAATTAATATATTAATTATATCTATCAAGAACTGTTCATGCCTTCGATAATCTCTAAGTTTTTCCTTCCAATTTTTTGCCCCTCAATAGTGATTGCGGTTATTCAGCAGGGGCTACTGGTTTTATTGCCTCTCTATATTCTGCATTTAGGCGGCTCCATGACGGAAGCTGCTGCCGTTATCGCCCTACGTGGTTTGGGGATGATGATCGCAGATATCCCTGCTGGCTTATTGATTGAAAAAGTAGGTGACAAGCGAATGATGCTATTTGCCGCTGGATTATTCTTTATCGCCATGTCGCTGATGGCGCTCTTTCCAGATCCTGTTGTACTTATGTTATCGGCTGCGCTGCTTGGGTTTGCGCATGGCTGCTGGTTGGTCGGGCGTATATCTTACGTAGGACTTGCGACAGAGCCTCATGAAAGAGGGCGTGTCATGGCCCTTTCTGCAGGTATTATTCGTTTCGGTAGCGTTGTCGGTCCTTTGCTTGCTGGTGGACTGATTGCTTGGCAGGGGTACAGCGTTACGCTTACCCTGTTTGCTTTGAGTACTGTACTGCTTGTTGTATTTGTGGTTGGTTGGGTCAAAAACCATATTCCGCTACACAAAAATAGTGATAGCCATCGTATTGGTAAGATTAGAGAGGTGCTGGTTGAGCATCGGTCAATCTTCGCTACTGCAGGGCTAGGGGCTGTTGCTCTAATGCTGGTGCGATCTTCGCGTTCGCTGTTATTGCCTTTGGCAGGAGCAGCACTCGCCTTAGATGAGCCTAGTATAGGCTTAGTGATCTCGTGCGGCGCTATTGTAGATACCTTGTTGTTCTATCCTGCGGGTAGCTTGATGGATCGCATTGGGAGAAAGCCAATATTAGTGATGAGTTTAGCTGCGTTGGGTATGGGCTTAATGTTACTGCCAATGGCTGATAGCTTTTACACGTTGATGTTGATCGCAATCATTCTTGGGTTTGGTAATGGCTTTTCTGCGGGTGTCATAATGACTATCGGTGCTGATTTAGCACCAGACTATAACCGCGGTGGTTTTATCGGTGTCTGGCGTTTAATGACTGATATGGGTTCAACTGCAGGGCCATTTGTTATTGGGGCTACGGTAAAACTAATGAGTTTGGCTGCTTCTGCCCAGTTTGCAGGAGTGATTGGTATCGCCAGTGCGGCTTACCTATTCTTTAAGCTTAAAGAGAGTCGGCGGGATTCTTAGTACCTAAAAAAACCGCCATGCGGGCTCTCTTAGCAGATATCTACCACACTATTAAAGGCAACAATGACTCGGTCTTTTTCACCAAAATAGGGGAGGGCTGAGTGCTTTAGGTACGAAGGAAAAATTACAATTTGACCTTCAACAGGTTCAAAATCCCAAAAGCCTTGTTCTCCTAAATATGAGGTTCCAGCATCACCATAGTGATCTGCATTAACGCGGGGATCATAAAAGCGGTTTACACCATTCCTAGAACCTAATTCACACTCGCCTGGATCAACATAGTAAATGCCACACCATGAGCAATTGGGATGTGAATGCACATCATGGTAGCCGCCATTCTTAGTGACATGGAACCACGATTCGATGATCGTGGCATCACCCTCAGCGCCTTCCGGCCAGAAAGGTGCGTTAACACCTGTAGCAACGGTGGATATAAGTTCCTCAAGCATTCTCCGGGTTTCCATAACAACCGGCTCTTCGGCTTCGAGAAAACTTAATTTACTTTCAAATAGTTGATGTTTGGCTGATACCGCAATCTCACTCGCAATTGCTTGAGTCTGCTCTGCCTGATAATTCGAAATATAGGCTAATAAGTCATCCTTAAGGAATTCGTGGTCAGGATTTGTAGCCACAAAAAGCGGGGACGTCCATGCATCTATCTGTTCGAGCATTGGGGCTTCTGAATACATTGCTTCTGCCAGTAATAAAGAGAAAGCGTATTTTAATGCGAGTTGCCGCTAGAAGCTATTGAGTTAGGTCAGCCCTAGCGGATGATTTAGTCCGTTGGCTTGGTGGAGCCGATCCAGCTAGCTTCCAATTCATATGAGATCGAGCGTGCAAGCCCATCTAGATCGGGAAACAGGGTGGCATGGCTTATATTCATTCGGTACAGCGCTGCCATCGCTTCGGCCCGTATACTCTCGGGTATAACGATTTTGGCGAGTAAAGGTTTGTCGTACTGATAACTATTGAGCAGTTCTTCAACCGAAACGTCAATTTTTCCGGGCAGCATGAATGTGCCAGCTTGGGCGACAATACGTCGATCCATTGACCAAGGTTCGCCAGGCCAAACCACCGAGTAATTGTTAGAGAGATAGTATTTCTCTAGATAATCTGAATTACGAGGGTCGATCGCTTCACGCGTCAATTTGGGTGATCCGGGAGGAGTAGCACCATGCCAAAGGGCGGGTGTATTTACGGCATACACTGCTGCAGGTCCAGAACAGGAGTGTAGTGCGAAATAGCTTGCTACATAGGGAGATTTTGTAAAATCAAGCAAGCGAGTCGGTGCGCCATGGTGCTGCATCAGTGCTAGACAGCGAAAATCATCATCTAACGCTGATGTGTCATTCAAGAAGTAATGCGCTTTACGTTTGAATACACGGATAGCACGGCCTTCCTGTTCAGACCAGCGTGGGGAAGGGACATATTGTTTCAGTCTGCGCGTGAGCGAACTTTCGAGATTCCAGCTGGCATCACCTTGCCCCCTGAATGCCCAGCCTCTGAGCGTTTCGGACTCTACTAAAGCTAAAAACTCCTGCCAGCTTGAAACTTGATACAGCTTAGTCATTTAGTTTCCCCTGCCTGATAATTTGCCCAGTATGATCTATATTCAGTACTTGCTGTGATTAATCGACTCAGTTTTACATTTAATCTTACTGAGTGAATATTACCAATCAAATCTTCAGGTAAATGTTTATTTTCTTATTAATCAATAAGATATAGCCAAAAATAAATTATTGTCCTGTTGTTTAAATAACCTATGCCTAGGGAGGGGCCGCCATAACTACTACCAAATAAGTATTTTTTTGATGCCAAGGAATGATACCCGTGTTTCTTCATGGGTAGCTAATATGGATCTGTAAATAAACGATACTGTCACAACTTCCAGACAGTAGATAAAAACAAGAGGCACTTAGAAGATGATTTACGCTAAGCCAGGTACAGACGGCTCTGTAGTTTCTTTCAAAGAACGTTATGGAAACTTTATCAACGGTCAGTGGGTTGAGCCGATTAAAGGTCAATATTTCACTAATCACACTCCAGTAACAGGCGAAGCGGTATGTGAAATCCCACGCTCTTCTGCTGAAGATATTGAAGCGGCACTAGATGCAGCTCACGCAGCAAAAGGCGCATGGGGCACAATGTCTGTCGGAGAACGTTCAGGTGTTCTACTAAAAATCGCTGATCGCATTGAAGAAAATCTTGAGCGTCTTGCAGTAGCTGAAACGTGGGATAACGGTAAAGCTGTTCGTGAAACGCTAGCTGCTGATGTGCCTCTTATGGCAGATCACTTCCGTTATTTCGCAGGTTGTATCCGTGCACAAGAAGGTTCAATTGGTGAAATCGATGAGACTACGGTTGCTTATCACTTCCATGAGCCGCTAGGTGTTGTTGGTCAGATTATTCCTTGGAACTTCCCACTACTGATGGCTGCTTGGAAAATCGCTCCAGCACTAGCAGCAGGTAATACAATCGTTCTTAAGCCAGCAGAGCAAACGCCTGTATCTATCTTAGTATTGATGGAATGCATCGGTGACCTGCTGCCAGCAGGTACACTAAACATCGTTAACGGTTTTGGTGCTGAAGCAGGTCAAGCGTTAGCATCTAGCACACGTATTGCTAAGATCGCGTTCACAGGTTCTACGCCTGTTGGTTCGCACATCATGAAGTGTGCAGCTGAGAACATCATTCCTTCAACAACAGAGCTTGGTGGTAAGTCACCTAACGTTTACTTTAACGACGTTATGGCTCAAGAAGATGAGTTCGTAAGCAAAGCGATTGAAGGTGCGGTTCTTGCTTACTTTAACCAAGGTGAAGTATGTACTTGTCCTTCACGTTTATTGGTTCAAGAAGACATTGCTGATGAGTTCATTGCTAAAGTGATCGAACGTGCGAAGCAGATCAAACGTGGTAACCCACTTGATACTGACACGATGGTTGGTGCTCAGGCTTCTCAAGAGCAGTACGACAAGATTCTTGGCTACATGGACATCGGTCGTGAAGAGGGTGCTGAAATCCTTATGGGTGGTGGTGTTGAGAAACTGGACGGTGAATACGGTTCTGGTTACTACATCATGCCAACACTGATCAAAGGCACAAATGATATGCGTGTCTTCCAAGAAGAGATCTTTGGTCCAGTTGTTTCAGTAACAACATTTAAAGACGAAGAAGAAGCGCTTGCGATCGCAAATGACACTGAATTCGGTCTAGGTGCAGGTGTCTGGACACGTGATACAAACCTTGCATACCGTATGGGTCGTGGCATTCAGGCCGGCCGTGTATGGATGAACTGCTACCACTTGTACCCAGCACATGCTGCATTTGGTGGTTACAAGAAGTCTGGTGTAGGTCGTGAGACTCACAAGATGATGCTTGAGCATTATCAGCAGACTAAGAACATGCTAGTTAGCTACAGCGCTAATCCTCTAGGCTTCTTCTAAGCCTGCCTTAAGAGTTATGCCTATGGCATAGCTCTTAGAAAGCTATTTTAGGTAGCTTCTTGCGTTTATTGCGGCTCTTTTGAGCCGCTTTTTTATGTATGTTAGGTCGGTTAAATTAACTACAGATCGGTGTTAATTTAAGAACGGCTTGATTGAGAGGTAAACGTTAACCTTTCTGTATTAGTGAGGCCTTTCGATATCTTGATCTAATTTAACGCCTTTAATCTTACCTAAAACCCCGGAAACCTCTCCGCCTTTACCTGCATATAAAAGATCAAACTCGTCTTGAAGAACGCTATAAACCGTATTCGTTCTGCTATTAGCGGGCAACTTGTATTCGGAATCTGATAGTTTCTCAACAGAGTATGAGCTGTCTTCTAACAGCAGTTGCTGAAGGTCTTCTTGCGTCCATGAAAATTTAGCACCACTAAGGGCATAGGCATTAACGATTCGTTGCTCATAAGGGGAGGGAATAATGAGCGATAAGTCGTAGCAATCGGTGAATCTGCACAAAAGCCCTTTCTCGGTATCTAATACGTAGGAATCACTAGAAACAACTTGAGGAACAGTAGAGCTACAACCGCTTATAAGTGAAACTGCGACCATGCAACAGCCTACGATGGCTTTCATATAGAGATATCCTTAAATGTTAATTTGATCAAATTATAGCATTCAGCCATAAGAAATATACCGACATTCATACAAGTGTTATTTTCACTCAATGGTGGTTTTGATTTCGATGATTACCACATATGTAGGTGTTTTTGATAAATAATAATGCTTATAAATCAATAACTTTTCCAGGGTTCATGATGTTTTTTGGATCTATTGATTTTTTAATGGTCTTCATCATATCTAGCCCGCTGGGATGCTCTAATGCCAAGTAGTCCTTTTTCCCTATTCCTATGCCATGTTCTCCAGTACAGGTACCGCCAAGCGCTAAGGCCTTCATTACTACTTTCTCAGACAGCTGTTTAGCCGCGTCTACTTGTTCGCTTTTTGATGGATCAAAAACAATGAGTAGGTGAAAATTACCATCTCCAACATGACCGACAATAGTGCTTTGGAGACCGCTCGCTTCAGCATCTTTTTCAGCCTGTAAAATACTGGCGGCAAGGGCTGAAATCGGCACGCAGACATCGGTTGTCAGTACTTTACAATCGCGTTGTAGTTTCAAGGTGGCTAGGTAAGCATTATGTCTGGCTTTCCATAACTCGTTGCGCTCTTCGGTTGTTTCTGCCCAGGCAAATTCACTTCCTCCAAACTCATGGCTAATATCTTTAATCAGGGCAACTTGCTCGTTGACGCTGTCAGCGGTGCCATGAAATTCCATAAATAGGGTGGGTTTAGCTTCAAAACCCTCTAGTTTGGAGTAATTTATACATGCCTGCATCTGCAAAGCATTGAGCAATTCGATTCTTGCGAGCGGTACTGCCATCTGCATTGCGTTAATGACCGTGTCGACGGCTGCTGCCACGGTTTCAAAACTACAGATAGCTGCTTTAATTGTTTCTGGGATAGGGTGTAACCGTAACTGTATCTCAGTGATAACGCCTAGCGTGCCCTCAGAGCCCACCATCAGTTGTGTTAAGTCATAACCAGCAGAGCTTTTTCTGGCCCGGGTGCCCGTTTTAATGATTTCACCTTTTGGCGTGATCACTGTTAAGCCGATGACAGCTTCACGCATGGTGCCATATTTAACCGCATTGGTGCCTGACGCCTGCGTCGCTGTCATGCCTCCGATTGTCGCATTTGCGCCAGGATCGACCGGGAAAAAAAGACCATCATAGCGAAGCGCCATATTTAGGTCTTCGCGTGTAACCCCTGCTTGCACACGGCAGTCCATGTCAGCGGGGTTTATTTCGAGTACCTGGTTCATTTCGGATAGATCGATAGAGATTCCTCCCTGTACCGCTAAAAGGTGCCCCTCAACAGAGGACCCAGCACCAAACGGGATAACGGGAATGGAATACTGATTACACAGTTTAACGATTTGAGCGATCTCTTCATTGCAGAAGGGGTAGATCACTGCATCTGGGGCCAAACAACCATAACTATCTTCGCCTTGCCCATGTTGCTCTCTAGTGGCTTGTGAAAGATGGATGCGATCGCCCAGCATGGGAGCCAGTTCATTGATAACGCGCTTCAAATCAGAGGGTGAATACGGCTTAACTACAGGCATAGGATGAGCTTCTTGTTATTTTTATATTATTTAAGCAGGAAGCAGGCGATGATGAAAGCATAGCGCTTGATTGTATTGGTTTTAATCGATGAACAATCTAACAGAGGGGTATTCGAGGGTGGGGAGGCAGTCCGTTGCCGATCCAGCGTTACTTGTCCGTGAACATGGGATCATCTTAACGTTGGAATATGACAAAAAAGTGTTTGTTTTATGTCATTTATTAATTAATTGTGAGAACTCTTCAGCAATGAGTTTACGAATCAGTATGGTTAGCTCGCCAGCGGCTAATTGATTATCAACTAACGCATCAATACTGGTAGCAACGGCTGGATCGAAACGCAGTTCGCTTCCGGCTTCTTGATAAAAACGATTAACCCAGTCGGTACCACTCTTAGCATCCGCTTCCACCATAAGCATCGCTTGGGCAAGAACACCTTGTTTTATCGCTTTTTTGTTTGATGTTGATAGCATGACTCTTTGTGCTGTCCCCGTGATTTTTAATCCTTCTACATTGAGATTGTATCTACCATCACAGTATGAGCCAGGGGTCTCTCCATATTCGGCGTTTAGATCCAGACGACATAACGCATTTCGAATGGGTGTACAGAGCGCCATATAAGCATCATCAAGATTAAATGAGCATGAAGATGTCTGTGGAAATATTAATGAAAAATTTAATATTCCAGGATGTAGAGGGACCGAAGTGCCACCACTGTCGCGCACTATGACTGGCCAGCCGTTATCAGACAGTGTTTCTACGGCTTGTGGGTAATAGGGAAAGCGCGTCTCCTTTCTGGTGACGACAAGGCATTGAGGGACCTCCCACAGCCTAGCTGTTGCACCGCGTTTACCACTAGAAACTTCTCGCAGGAGATCTGTATCGCGTTTAAGCGCCTGGGATGGGTTGTCTGATAGCGGCTCATTGATGAGACGCCAGCGTTCCGGTAGGGTAAAAATATCGAGAAATGAGCTATCAGTCGTCATAGATCTGCGTAAACAAAACTTGTTAGGTTCTTTGATAATGCTATGATCGCGCACTAAATTCTAGCAGAACCATTTGATTCGATTATTTGATGTATGAGTAGACCAATACCCGCCGCCAATGTAGATGACCTAAAAACTTGGGTTAAGTACAAAAGTAAAATGTGCCAAAGCTGTCGAGGAACTTGCTGTAGCTTGCCTGTAGAAGTTCGTTTTAACGATCTAGTGAGGATGGGTGTTCTTCATGAGTTTGACGCTCACGAACCAGCTAAAAAGCTGGCTAAGCGTTTGATGAAAGAAGGGATTGTAGGCCACTTTAACCATAAAACCGAAGTCTACACGTTATCGCGCTATGCTAACGATGATTGTATCTACTTAGAGCAAAAGTCTCGGTTATGCACGATCTATCAGAATCGGCCGGACACCTGCCGCCAACACCCCACCGTTGGCCCTAAGCCTGGTTTCTGTGCCTATCAGCCAAAATAACTACACTATGGTTTATTATGGTTTATGTCGCATTTAAGGTGCTGAATCTATGAATGATCTATCGCGTCCTGTGCTGTACTCTTTCCGTCGCTGTCCTTATGCAATGAGAGCGCGCTTGGCCATTGCTTACAGCGAGGTGAAGGTTGAGTTGCGAGAGATCGTTTTGCGTAACAAACCTGACCATATGCTAAGCATATCCCCAAAGGGTACCGTGCCTGTTCTACAGCTACACAATGGTAAGGTGATCGATGAGAGCCTTGATATTATGAACTGGGCACTAGAGGTTAATGATCCGGATGGCTGGAACTTGATTCAGCTCAGAGGCGCGATCGACGCTCTGATCAATGAAAATGATTGTGTGTTTAAACCCTTCTTAGATCGTTATAAGTATGCTGATCGTTACCCTGAGCACTCTCAGGAATATTATCGCAGTGAATGCGAAAACTGGTTTATCAAACTGGAATCACTACTCGATAAAAATGGACCTTACCTGCTTGGCGCTAAACTCACGCTTGCAGATATGGCGCTGCTGCCTTTTGTTAGGCAGTGTGCACATGTAGACCTTGATTGGTTTGAACAAACACAATATCACCAGCTACAGCACTGGCTTTCATCATTTAAAGAATCAGAACTGTTTAAGCGTATTATGATTAAACTTCCTGCTTGGGATATGCACGGCGAAGGTATCTTGTTTCCGGATTGATCAGCTTTGGGTGTAGAGAAGAACGGCGTTTGTATAGGACGTAGCTGGAGTAGGAGTTAGCGATTAGGTATCAGAAACGAGGCCCTAGCATGAGATTCATGCTAGGGCCTTTTTATTAGGTCTTATCTTTTATCATCTGTTTTAGTTCATCTATCTGCTTGGAGAGATCCTCAATCGTAAGCTGTCCTTCGGCTAACGCTTTCTCTTTGGCTTCCTCAGCGTGTTCGTTCTCCATTACATTCACCACAATACCAATCACCATATTTAAAAAAGCGAATGTGGTTAAAAAAATGAAGGTCAAATAATAGAGCCAACTCAGAGGATAAACTGCCATGGTTTCGTACATAACATCGGTCCAATCTTCAAATGTCATGACACGGAAAAGCGTCAGCATTGCAATGGCAATATCTCCCCAGAGATCTTCATTGATGTTGACGAAGAAAGACGCACCGATCGCTGCGTAGATATAAAAAATGATAAACATCAGTAGGATAACGTAGCCTAGCTGTGGTAGCGCCTTAATCAAAGAGTTCAGCAATAGGCGAAGCTCAGGAACGATAGAAACCATACGTAGAACGCGGAATATTCGAATCAATCGTCCAATCAGCGCCATCTCGCTATCCTGAATTGGGATTAAGCTGACAATCACAATTAAAGTATCGAATATGTTCCAAGGGTTTTTAAAGAAGGTCTTTTTATTGGGCTCACCGATAAAACGGATTGTGATCTCAATAAGGAAGAAAACGGTAATGGCACGATCCATCCAAGCAATGATTGTTAAAACATGCTCAGGTATGTCGTATGTTTTGGCACCGATAACCAGTGCAGAAAAAAGAATAACCCCAACAACGAAAAATTCGAATGCTCGGTTGCTGCGGATTTTAAAAAAACGGTTCTGTAGGGATTCAATATTCATCATAAAGCCACAATATTGTCTAAATTCGGCAGAACTTTACTGTGGTTTTATGACAAAGGGTAGTAAAAAGTTATTGTTCGACAGCACGGCGATAAATCTTATGCATTTATGCGCTTTATCCCGTGCTGTGTTCCTTAGTTAGGCTCTGCCGAATAGGCTTGAGAAACCCTCTTCTTACGCTGAAATAATAAGCCTTCGATGCTGAAAAGCGCTAAGGCAATCCAAATGATGACGAATGACAACAGTCTTTGCTGGTCCATGGGTTCGCCGTAATAGAACACCGCGATTAAAAAAGCGATGCTGGGGCCTATGTATTGGAGTAGCCCGACAAGGGTTAGGCTTAGTCTCCGTGCGGCAGATGCAAAAGAGAGCAGGGGCAAGCTCGTTACTAAACCTGCACACATCAGAATTAGCATGGTTTCATTGCCCTCGGTGATAAATTGAAACTCCTGCTTAACGATTAACCAGATCATAAAACCTGCAGAAAGCGGAAGAAGCCACAACGTCTCAATAAATAAGCCACTGATTGAGTCAACAGGGATCTTTTTTCTTAAAGCCCCATAAGTGGCAAAACTAAAAGCCAACGTCAGTGCAACCCATGGGAGTTCGCCTAGTAACGCTATTTGGTAAATAACGCCAATCGCAGCAATAATAACTGCTATCCATTGGGCTAATCGCATGCGCTCACTAAAAAATGCCATACCAAATACGATGCTAATCAATGGGTTAATGAAATAACCCAATGTGGCTTCCACTATGCGTTCCTGACCAACCGCCCAGATAAACGTGAGCCAATTAAGCGAGATAACCGCAGCAGATAAGGCCAATCCCGTGACTATTTTAGGTCGTTTTAAAAAGCCTAAAATATCACTTAGTCGTCCTGTGAAGGTGATAAATAAAGCTAAAAAGCCAACGGACCACACAACACGGTGTGCCAACACCTCCGTAGCCGTCACATGGTCTACTGCTTTGAAATATACCGGTACGAGCCCCCACATAATAAAAGCTGAAAGAGCATAGTAGATGCCTTTTTTTTGCTCAGCATCTTGATCTAAAGGTGTTGCGTTCATTTGCTTTTCTCATTCACTGTTGTACGGATAGTCGTATTGGGAGGAGTTGCTACTGAAACATCCCTAAATAGAAATCGTTGCTGAAACTGATCGCTGGTTCTAAATAACAGGCGAGTCATTAGACTAATAACGACAACGCTAAATAATAGCCTTGCCCATAAGACACCAGACAGGTCAGCCCCCATGGTTAGCACTAAAAGGGTATCTTCGATGATGCTGTGGCAAAGGCTTAATAAACATAGCGCGGCGAAGCAGTCTTTTGGGCTGACAGAACCGCTTTTAGCTTCTTTAATTAAAAGCCCACCGCCAAAGGACAGACCTAGAGTGACTCCGACGATAGCCAAAGAGGTTGCCTGACGGCCAATTCCCATTAATTTCAATAATGGCTGTAATAGCCAGATCATTAAACGCTCTATATGTAGCCAACGTAATAGCTTTAGTAGGGTAAGCAGTGCAGTAACGATTACCACAATCATTGCCAATCCTTTTAACTGAGTGATAGCCCAAAGACCCCATGTTTGCGGTCCAGACAGTTCAGGCTGCCAAGCCAGAACCACCGGTTCTTGTAGCCATCCGCCCAAACGATAAACATGATAAAGCAAGGCGCCAAGAACGAGTGCAGAAACAACTCGAAGCAGGAGAGCAAAAATAAGACGCATGCCTGCTTGCTGAGTGATTCTCAGCTCTAATGGCAGACTGTGAGCCATGAGTAACATGCTGCTCAGTACCGTCACTTGCGCTACGGTCAGATTTTCAGTGGGCGCAAGCTGGAAGAAGATGAGCATCCCGCCATAGATATTGGTCAGTAAAGTGGTTGTCCACACGAGCCCCATGCTTTCAGGTAAACCAACCAGTTGCATCAACGGTGATAGCGCGGCACTAATGTAGGGTATCGCTCCGAGCTCTTCAAGAATTTTAACCGCGATGACGACAGGTATCGTCAGTTTGAAAAGAAGCAAGCAAACATCATAGATCTCTTTACCTAGATCTTTTAAGGTTTGCTGGAAAGATGCTTGCGTTATTCGGAAGTTGTTCATTGTATTTTCATTCTATTGATCATTCACGAGGGATACAGTGTATGTAAGTTTTGTAATTTATGATTTCTTATATTGGTCGATTAATGGAATTAAATTATTTTTGTGCAAAAATAAAGAAATTAAATTAGATTTAAGGTCGAGTTAAAGAAATCTATGAATGTAGCGCTAGATAAAATTGATCGTCATATCCTTCGTTGTTTGCAGATCGACAATAGAATAAGCAATTTGCAGTTGGCTGAAGAGGTAGGGCTTTCGCCGCCCGCTTGTCTGCGTAGAGTTAGACGGCTAAGAGAAGAGGGCGTAATTGTGGCGGATGTTTCGCTTGTTAATCCTCGCATGCTTGGCCGAGTGCTAAATATCATCGTCGAAGTAGAGATGAATCGTGATCAACTTGATGTATACGATGCCTTTATGTTGAAGATGCAATCGGCTCCCGAAGTCACACAATGCTATCAAGTAACAGGGGATGTCGATTTCGTGCTGGTTGTGATGGTGGCAGATATGGAGGCCTACGAAGCATTTGCCCGTCGCGATTTGGCCAGTAATATTAATCTGCGAAAATTTCGCTCGTTAATATCATTAAAGCGAAACAAATTTTCAACCGCAGTGGATTTAGATCAGGTATAACAACGCGTTGTTACTTGCTCATCAATTTGTCATATTCGCTTCATCATTCAGTCACAAAAAAACGTTTTGATACGTAGTTGCCACCAATCACTGTGTCGATTGGCAGAATAAGAAAACTGTATCAAAAATTTTAGGACTGGGTCATGAGTAGCAAGCTGAGACTAGACGAAATTACGTTTAGCGATGAAGAATTTGATAACCATATGGCGATCAACCGTAACGATACAAATTTCAAGAAAAAGCAGACAAAAACAAAACGGAAAAAACAGGATTCAGAGGGTTATATGCATCAGCGCATCATGAAACGAGGGGTGCAAGATAGCCACGATTACCAATAAGAGATGGCAGGTTGATGTAGCATTAAAAAAGAGCGGCTAAGCCCGCTCTTATTTTCTGTCATTTAGCGCTTTTAACGTTTCTTATTAGCGCCCGCCGTTGCTTTGTTTTTGGCGGATTTCTGTCCAATGATTTTAGTGCGTGTCGCTTTGTTTACACGCTTTTTAGGCCCTTTTTTACTTATCCGCTTGCGGAGCCCTTCGCGACTGCCTACTTCAAAGCCTGGCATATGAATGCGACGTATACGAGCGCCAATCAAACGTTCGATATTATCGAGCGCACTCTCTTCTTCTCGGCTAACAAAGGAGATTGCTTGGCCTTTTTCGCCAGCGCGGCCGGTACGACCAATACGATGCACATAATCTTCGGCTAAGTATGGCAGGTTGTAATTCACAACGTGCTCTAATCCTTTAATATCGAGTCCGCGTGCAGCAACTTCGGTAGCGACAAGGACCTGAACTTTGCCCGCTTTAAAGTCAGCAACAGCACGGCGACGCGCGCCTTGGCTTTTATCTCCGTGGCAGATCACCGCATCAATGCCATCAAACTTAAGATCTTTCATCAGCTCATCAGCTTGGCCTTTAGTGCTCGTAAACACAAGCACCTGAAACCAATTGTGCTTCTTGATCAGCTCTGCAAACAGATCCGCTTTACGTTTCTCCTCAACAGGGTAAACGACATGATCAACTGTATCGGCTGTTATATTGGCCTTAGCAGCACTGATCGTCTCATGGCGGGTTAATATTTGTCGGGAAAGCTTATGTACTGCATCAGAAAGGGTGGCAGAGAAAAGCATCGTCTGACGCTTTTTAGCGGTTTGCGACATAATCGTTAATACATCGCTCACAAAGCCCATGTCGAGCATGCGATCAGCTTCGTCTAGTACCACAAACTCAGTCTGACCTAAGTTAACGTTGCAAGCACTGATGTGCTCTAGAAGGCGTCCCGGTGTAGCAATTAGAATATCAGCACCATTGCGTAACTTCTTTTTCTGAGCATCAAGCGTTGTACCGCCGTAAACAGAGATAACTCTAAATTCTAAATATTTATTATAGCGACTGATCGTTTCTGAAAGCTGCTGAGCAAGTTCGCGAGTTGGGGTTAATATGATCGCCCGAACCTGACCGGTTCCCAGTGTTACAGGGTTATCAGAGAGCTGTTGAAGAATAGGGAGGGAAAAAGCTGCCGTTTTGCCTGTACCTGTTTGCGCGTTGGCAAGTAGATCTTTGCCACGACGAGCAGGCACGATCGCTTGTTTTTGGATGGGTGTCATCTCCGTATACCCACAATCATCCAATGCTTGCTGAATGGCCGGTGCAAGGTCTAAGGCTGTAAACTTCATATGTGCCCCTCAGGCGGTATTCTTCAAAAACGGGGATTATAAAGCAAATTCCGTCATTAAGTTATAGCCAACTGAATCTGTATCAGTCAGTAATGATCGACTAAAGTAGGCAAACGCCCGTTTAATCATTTATAGTAAGATAATAATACAAGTAAGGTGAAGTTAACTCTTTGATACGAGTAGATAAATGACAGTATCTAGCCCTAAGAAATTAACAGTTATTTTCAGAATCGAAGCCGGATGCCTTGGACCTGAAGGCTCAAGTCATGTTGCAAGGTTTTGTGTTCAAGCTAGAGCCAAGCTACAAAGTCTACATGGTGGTTTTATCGAGTGGGATGTAGTGCCAAGGGACGATAAGACACTTCCCGAGATAGATTATGCCGTCAGTGGTAAGAAATTAAGCCGCGACCAAGCGAGCCGTTTTTTAAGCGTATTTAATTTTGAAATTGATAATTTTGAAATGACAGTATTTGATGAACTGCCAGAGATGATTGATCAATACTTTGGACGTTAATTTACGCAGTACTATCAATACAGTACTACCAATA